>Ga0228710_1003965_pt1 | contig 23429 bp, 15 predicted proteins | sample MedpolnodulmetaG_FD_177995 | JGI IMG/M metagenome (GOLD analysis project Ga0228710, IMG submission 177995) | Root nodule microbial communities from Medicago polymorpha collected in Santa Monica, California, United States - pink nodules | ecosystem: Host-associated > Plants > Roots > Nodule...
CCTGATTTGATAGTTGTCCTATGAAGAACTAATTTCAAATCCATTCCATTACAAAAGGAACAATGTCTGCAGCAATGTTACTGTTATCTTTGTCTTGTTGTAGAGACAAGGATTGCAGAGATGGTGGTTGCAGAGTTCGTGGCCGTACATTTCGTACGTTGTCCTTTGTCAACTCTGGTGAAGTAGCTTCTAGCGAGATATGCTTCTGATGACCAGTGCTTCTGATGACCTTGCTTCTGATGACGTGTCTTCAGGAGCTCTTCTTCAGACCCGTTTCTTCAGACGCAGTTCTTCAGACGCATTCCTTCAGATGCTTCTTAGCTTCAAATAACATTCCTTTGCTTTTGAACTTGTTCAATCAGAATCTTTATGAATAGTACTTTTGATTATTGATCCTGTACACTTGAACAAATTGTTTAGCATATCCAATTGATGATTTTTAATACCTTGTTATTGTCAAAACTCAATAGGTGACTTGTGAAACACCCTTTGTTCCAACAATATCTTCTCTCTCCTGCACAATGACCAAGGCAGATTTGGTTCAACTTTATTCTACTTTATCCAGCAACTCTTGATGCATATGGAGAAGTTACTTTTTGGTGGATAAAGCCCAACAAATCTCATGTCACGCCTTGAACAAACCCAGAAACTCATCAGACATTCATCATTGATGAACCCAGATGAAGAACATCACGAATATCAACATTCTGATGAATTACACAACAACATTCTGATGTTCATCCTGGGAACACAACAACATTCTGATGGTCAGAATGTTCACCCAGATTTTCAAGTAAAAGCCTGTAGGGCCCAGGACACGTGGCATAACACCATTGGTTACCTTACAATGGCTATATGAGCCCAAAAACTCTATAAATAGAGATCAAAGGCTCAACATTACTTGCACCATTGCAAAACATACAAGAAAACAACTTGATTTTGTTTGAAGCTCTTGCAATTGAAATTGATCAATCACTGAAGGCTCTTGTTACCTTCTTATAGTGCACATCAATACTCTTTGTTATCTCTCCTAAAGATAACTTCTTCTTCTTCCCCCTCTTTGTTTGATTCTCAAACATTCAAACTTCTCACAAATTGTAATCTAAGTCTCATCTAGCTTTAGGGGTACTAAAGTGTTAGTTTGAGCAAAGATTGTAAAAGTCTAAGTGGTTAACTTAGCAACAAGGTGCAAGCCTGCTAAGGCTTAGAGAATACAGGTGGTGTAATTGTTCAGGTGAACAAAGATTGTATGGTGCAGGATTTGAGAAGTTATCTCAAGCATCACAGTGGAAACTCTCACAAGATTGTGAGGAGTGGACTAGCCCACATTGGGTGAACCACTATAATTCTGTGTGTGTTCTTTCTCTTCCCTATACTCTTTATTTACTGCAAACACAAACATACACAAACTCATTTACTTTGTTAAACTATTCTTGCACTCAGACATCAGAAAGTTCTGAAGTCTGTTATTAACTTAACCATTCCAAGTTTTAACTTGAGAATTACTTTTTAAGTTACAGGTTAATTTTCAAAGGGTCACAGTTCAAACCACCCTTCCTTGTGACTATTTTATTCACTTCAAGTGTCATAACTTTCTTCATTCAAACTTAGTTCTTTATATAGAGATAAAGTAGATGACCGTTGAAGAAATATTTGTCTTTGAATGCCTGAATGAATGCTAAGATATCTTGGAGATTGGAGGTCATCACTTCAGTCATCCAATTTCATCAATGGTGATCTTTAAGGAGTTTTATTCTCTTTCTTAAGTCAGAATAAACTTTCATTCTATGAGATAAATAATTGATACATCGATGATGATTACTTGAGTCAAATTCTTGGTACAGAGGATCTCACCACAGAGGATTGTACATCAACATTGATTACAAATTTTAAGTATGATGTTTAGATTTTCAGTCATCTTTTGAGTAAGTGGTGTCTCCCAAAACACTATGAGTATTTTAAGGTGGAAAGACTGAGTGCAAGTATACACTATGAGTATTTTAAGGTGGAAAGACCGAGTTCAAGTATACACTATCCAAGTTATAGTCTAAAAAAATATCGATACCACAAGGATTGTGTGGAGCTATAGCTTCGTATAGATTTTCAATAGAAAACTTATTTGGAAGAAAATAAAGTAAATCATTTGTCACAACAGTAAAGAGGTTAAGTTTGGGGATACAATTAAAAAGATTTATAAATTCTAAAGATGGAAAGTATGGTTTAAACTAGGTTCAGTTATGACAAAACATTATTGCCATTTACAAAGTTATAGCTTGGTACGACTTATGTGTCTCTCAGAGCTATATTCGTTTATTAGATTCTTAAGCTACTAAGATTCACCTAGCTTTATCTCTCTCCGGCTTCCTGGCAACCAATTTTTCTTAGGGAGTGTTACCTTATCCATCGTGTTAAAGTCATAACGACACATCTTTCGGGGTAGGATTATGCAAAAATTAACACACAACAGTTGCTAGGTTAGGTGATTACCCTTTCCTCACGAAGAGTATTCAGAACTTAAGCTCCTTGGCTTCTGAAAAGAGTCCTACCAAGAACTTAGCGCTTAGCTATAGCTTCCAGACTCTTGTAAGTTCAAGTTAACGTTTAAACAATCTCTCTTGATCCTTTTACCTTTCGATGCTTAAGAACAAATTCATATCTAACAAACATTTTCCACTCCTATACCGGTTAAAGATAGGGAACTATAATATTAGAAATAAAAGTGATCAAATTTTACTTCTAAAGATTTTGAGTTAAATCAGTTTATTAGAAAGAAGTTCGGCGCTATAGCTTTATATATCGCAAATAAGTAAACATCACAACCTCACCATGTCTAAACTATAAGAAGGGGTTTAGCTCATGGTGAGCTGAACTACAAAGATGAAGATGAAAATAAAGATAAATGAAAACATAGAAAACTAAATTGATAGATTAAATCGAGCTAGTACAAAATTACAATCATTTGAAGGAGAGTGGTGAGCCAAAGCATCACCAAGTAATCTAACTTTAAACCTCTAGAATCTAGCACCCATGCTCATCTATGGAGAAAATGAGATGGAATGAGAACACTAAAGCTGCTAACCCTAGCCATAACCTGGTCTTTCCAATTCTATAATGAATTTTTGGACCCTTGGCACCAACACATGGTTTTCCTTCTATAGTACAAGGCCAACCACTACAAGTTGTACCCTTTGGTCATTTTACACATGTGATTTCCTTATCATCTCCTACCTACCCCCTGACATATTACTTTATTATTCATATGATTCCAATCATTAGGGACAACTCATATTCTTCATCATTAAGCAATGACTAAACTTGGTCTCACATGTTCGTACTACGTACGACCCGACTAGTAATCTAGGGTGCTGCAACTTTCCGTATCTTCAGTAAAGCAACCTTCATCCACGCTGCAACTTCCCACATCTTTAGAGCCATTCCTTAACCTACACCATCAAACATCCATGGCAAGCATTACAAGTTCAAAACGATTACATAACACTAAAGAAAACTACAACTATAAGATCTTAAAATAGTCACTGATTAGATGTCTTAAGCAATACAATCACTCGATTTCTTGTCCCTTATGGAAGTTAAGTGCTACATGATAACCAACTAAATTTCCGGTTATCAGTAAGCCATACATAACTCTTGTCTAGGCATAAATATAAGAGCATCCGATAGAAACATCACATAAACATCATTTATAAAATCTTAGGTCATAGTTGGTAGGAAGCTTGTGTTAATCAAACAATGAAGATAGATGACATTAAAGGAAAGCTAATTTTCGTTAACCATCGAAATCACTCAAACTAATCTATGTGTGTAATCAATCAAACTTTGCAAACACCCATAAACTTTATAACCTATAATTATAAGTTTAGTTAATTTCCTAATAGAAACAACAATGCATGTGAAGACGATAACTTACTACTTTATTACTTATAACATTTTGGTGCACATGCAAAATTACGTCGTCACTTACCAAACATTATTTCAAAGGAGCAAAGAGGATTTTGAGAAGGAAGGAAAATCAAATAGAAGTTATCAATGGTTTGAAGAACCTTTTATATTGTTTTCATTCGAGTCGTTGTAATTCTCTTTTACCCTAAATCATGCAACTCCATAAATGTGGTGTGGTGCTCCTTTGGTTAATTTAATTAATTTTTTCTTCTTAATTTATATGTGTGTGTTCGTCTCTTTTATTTTACACTTTCTATAAACTGGTTATGATTTTCTTTTTAAAAACAAAAGATAGAGTGGAAACCGTTAAATAACCACATTGATATATTTCAACTAAGTTGATACCCAAAATGACCATCTATCATTTAAAATAGAAGGCTTAATTGCACTTTTCCCCCTATCTTTTGCTAATTGTGCGATTTTGCAACCCCTCTTTATTTTAGCGATTTTGGACCTCATTTTTTGCCAATTGTGTTTTAATGATGATTTGTTCAAAATCATCATTAAAAGAGGGGAAAAGGGGTAAAAGATGGGGTGCAAAGTCGCTAAAAAAAGAAGAAGAGGGGGTGCAAAATTGCACAGTTGGCATAAAGATAGGGGGCAAAAGTGCAATTAAACACAAGAAGGTCCATTTAACTAGAAAGGGAGCAAACGATGAGGTGCAAAATCGCTAAAAAAAAAGAGCAGGTACAAAATCACATAATTAGCAAAAGATAGGAGGAAAAGTGCAATTAAGCCAAAATAGAATAACAAACATATATTAAAATAAAAATAGCGAAATAAATCTTTAGGAGACTGGACCAAAATCTAAAAAAAATAAACATATGAGCCTAAAACATCTCCTTCTCATTAAAACTCATTAGTAAAATTAAGTCGAATAAAATCATATGGTGTAAGAAAAACAACGTTACATCTATTTTAGGGCCTTTTTGTGAGGGGTTTTTGGAGAGTTTAGAGAGATTTGGGGTTTTTTATTTTTATTTTTATGGAAGAGGAGAGAGATTTGGATAGACTTGAATGGAGGGGAGTGATTTGGATTGTTAAGTTTATATTTTGACATATATTTAATATTTTGAAAATGTTAAAATATCATGATTAATAAAAGACATTTTATATTAGTTAAAAAAAAAAGACATTTTATAGTGCCTATATTGTGAAAATTAAAAATAAATCCTCCTATTTTCTTTCCTAAACCCCCATCTAAACATATTCTTATATTTTTCTGACAAAAATATATTGATATTCATCCATTTGACAGAGTACATAAAATACAACCACATATTCAGCATCGCTAGAAACGTAAGTGATGAATTTGCAAACAAACACACAACACCAAGTTAGTAGTATATAACGATAAAATGTCTCTAAATAATATAATAAAATCAAAGTGACGAGAATATCAATGTCTCCAAATATGCAACGCTGACACTTAAATTACTGATTGAATTTATAATTGGTTGAATTTATAATTGGTTGAAGTCAATCTTAACTAAACGAACACCATAACAAATGAAAATCAAGCAATGCACAAGACATTCAACAAGTATTATTTCAAAAATTTATACAGGTAAATATTTCAAAAATTTGAGTTGCAAAATACTTCCAGAGAAACTAGTTATCAACTAAGATGTATATCCATTAAAAAAATAAATTAAGATGTACATCTTAAATTAGTTAAAAGAATAAAATAAGATGTACATGGCCAACGTAAAAGTATTATTAGACTCAAGAATCTTCCCTGACCTAGATTTGATTATGATCAATTTAGTTATAAATTAAGAAAATAAACAATTTCTAATAAATTAATAGGCTTTTAGCTGTAAAGTATTTTAATATGCCTAAAAGAGGCAAGGGGACAATAAAGAGGACTACATGGAAGGAGATAGTGCCAATATTGTAAGTTGTAACATGACACATTTGGTCACAGTCACACTCGAATTGTATTCATGCAAGACAACCAATCAATTTGTCGATAGCCACGTCATTTTTGTTAAAAAATTATATTTAGGTCAAAACTAGTTAGTTGCCAATGATTTTTTCCATTGGCCTAAATGACCTTAGAGAAAAAAAATATTCATAATTATATTATTTTTTATATAAAGTATGAAGAGAAAATAAAGAATATCATCTCTTAACTATGTTGAACATAAATGAATGTAAAACTAAGCATTGTACAAGCAAACCAAAGAAAATTCCAAATAAGGAACCCTAAACACTCCCAAATAGAGAATGGTATCCAGAATGAAATATAGTTTGCGTTAGGAGAAAGTGGGACATGAATTTAGATTACAAAAGCCGAAAGTATTCATTCACACAAAGTTGGAATTGGAATGATATATATTAGCTTAGGTAAATACAAAAACAAAGGAGTTGACAGCTGAAATGGTGTTTGAAAAGATTGACCTGTGTCTTCTCTATGCACCCTTTCATTTTACAGCCAAAATTTAGATTCTTCTTGTCTCTTATTCTCATTTATCATCTCATTTCCTATGAAACCACATTTCAAATGCTGACAAAACATTTTAAAGACCAAAATATATTAAAAAACCAACGTAGACAAGACAGCCAAAAACCAAAAAACAACAGTGTAATGAGATGACTTAGTTTAATAAAATTACTATTAATCTGAAGTAACAAACAAGAAAAAAAAAATTGAATTTTATGCCCCATCCATCCAACAGTATTGATGTCCATATCGATCCATGTCCTTCTTTCTTGTCCATTTTCCATGAACCATCCTCTTGTCTTGTCTTCTTTTTTAACCATTTTCCATCATCAGTAGTAATTCAAAATAACTTCAATTATATTAATTCATATAGAAAATTTTGTGCCACTCTTTGCTAGGTAGCTAGCTAGGCTTTTAGAAGTCATGAGAGTGATGATACATTGTTGGGTCACATCCATGACCACCTTGACGATTCATGGCTTCTCTATGACTATTGTTGTGTCGATTATCATCATCACCACCCATTTGAGTAGCACCAAGGTTGAGGTACACCAATCTTGAATCCAAATTCAGGTTACCAATGTTGTTGTTATTATTGTTGTTGTTGCCACTGCTACTGCTGCTATGATCTTCACTCATTGGAGGGTAAATTGGTGCTGCTGATGAAGAAGCATTGTTGTTGTTATTATTGTTACTAGCATTGTTTTCTTCACGTGACAGAACAAGAGCTGCAGATTGAACGAGTTCCAAACACAATCTTAACTTGTTTGGTTCAATGTGGTTTAATCCAGGAACAGCACCTTTGAAGAGAAAATCAGAGGTTAGGGTTCTAAGTATATCCAAAGATGTCACACCATCAACGGTTCTAACTGTGGGATCTGCATGGTGGTCAAGCAAAACTGCCACCATCTCCGGCGACACCATCTCGGCAGCTACATGAAGGGAAGTTTTTCCGGCGGGTCCAGCCTGGTAGTTAACATCCGCAGCACCGAGTTCAAGCAGGGCTTTCACCACTTCTCGGCTACAATTCTCAACTGCATAGTGTAATGCCAATGCTTCATCGAGGTTTAGGCCTTCTCCCATGACCATGAGTTTGACTAGTTCGACATCCGAGGAGTCAAGGGCCCGCCTCATTCGGCGGATCTTCTGGTCTTCGAGGTCACCAAAGTCGTGGTTATGATGATGGTGATGGTGGTGGTGGAGTGGCATTAAGGAGCGGCGTGCTAAGGAGGATTTTAGACGAAGTTCTTCGATTTTGGCGACTACGTCAATGGAGAGGTGCTTGGCTAGGATTTCAGGTGGGAGACCAGACTTGGCAACAAGGTGGGAACATGTTGTCCAAAGTTGGGGCATTTCTTGCTTTCTTGAAGCTATTAGTACTTTCATCACATCGTCTATTGAGGCTTTCTCTACCATGCTCACTAGTTGCTTCTGCAAATCAATCAAGCAATGAGAGTTAGATAAAAAATTAACAAATAATTTTATATTGGTAGATCAAGTCGTAAATTTAACTTCGTATTTTCTAATTGGAGTAATCTTTTATAGTATATTTGAAGTATAAAGATTTTATGTTGTAAGGGTTGAAGTATGATTTGTCCTTCCTTAAATACATTTTTCTTATGGCAAATGTTTTTTCTCTGGGTACAAATTAAAAATATTTCAAATGTTAAGGGATACATGAATGAGGCATTTAATGAAATGAAATTAGTTTATTTTTAAAAAAATTATATTTTCTTTAATAAATTTTGTAACAAGTGTATTGAGAGAATTGTACTTGCTATTGTTTTTGAAATGACCAATGTTAAGTTTAATTCATGACTTGGTTATCACTACAATCCCTATGTTTCTCCCCAAGTCATCAAATCACTTTATGACTCCTAGAATTATCATTTTATTTAAAGGGAAGTGCTAAAGAGTGCGTTTAGGGCATTAATTAAGAGAATAAAAATAGAAAAATTGTATTGAAAAATGGTGAAAAGCTGTGAATTCAACTTTAAAAAAGTAAAAAAATTGTTCATTTCAATGTCAACTTACTACTTTTAATTTCCTAATTTCCTTAACAAGTGCTTAAATATTGTTTTTAATTTGAGAAAGTTTTTTCACAAAGTCTTAACTTACACTAGAGAAATTGTGAATTTTCTTTGAGGACTTTTGGCAAATTTTGATAACACTGGGTTGATGGAAAAAAAGTGAGATTTGTTGGTTTAAAATGTAAAAATGAAATAGAAGGGAGAGAAGAAATGTTGAGGGGTTGTTTGTTTGTTGAAAATTAGTAGTTTTGAGAAGCAGACACTGCTCTTTTTCTGATTTAGTTTGTTCTCTTTTGGAGGCCAAAACCAAATGAGGAAAGTGATCATCTTTGGGAAAGATTTTGTGTGCTTCATTTGCGGAAGACAAGATTGGAAATATGTCATCTTAATTTAGAAAGAAAAAAAATTATGCATCGTTACACACCAATTCGAGAAACTCTAAACATGTGGTACATGAAATCAATGAAGGGACGTCAAACACCAAATTATAAGTCTAATACTTATGTTTTTTGTACAAAAATCCAATTTGTTTTATAATCTCAACTTAAGTCTCAATCCCAAGTAAAAGTGAGAACTTGTTTAAAACAAAGATTGTTAAGATAAACACACAAGAGTAAAAGTAATGATATGAGGGAATTTCTTGGAAGAGAGGAGAACGTATCAAAATCCAAATCCCTATATTAGAAATCACCCATCATAATATAATCAAAAATAAAAATTTATCAAACAATTTCACTCGTCATAAAAATTATAGAACTACCTAAAATAAGGGGAACAAACCCCAAAAAAATAAAAGTTGACTAAAAAATTGTTGAAAAGAATAAAAAATAGAAGAGAAAATACCCTTTCCACATTCCAAAAACCATACACCCTTTCCCCTTCCTCCGCTTGCCAGAAAACATATGACTGGTCACACAAATCAGAGACACACAGAAACAGAAGACAGACACAGAGAAAGATATTGTGTGTTTGTTTTAAGTAAAATAAAAAATAAAAAAAAATAAAAAAATTAAGAAATAGTAACCTGAGTGAGCAATGCAAGCTGTTCAACGCCAAAGTATCTAGCGGCAGCTAAGGTGTCAAGGGCAAGATCAACGGCTGAGGTACAATGCGTATGCCAGCACCCTCTCTCACCACAATTAGGTCTAGGCTCATGTTTCTGAGGAACAATAGAAACTTGTCCACTGTACAGAAACTGCAACAGGAGGAGGAACACCTCGTAGCCGACTGAGTTCACCGGAATGACACCAGGTCGTACTGTCGGTTGACGAGAGGATCCTCCTCCTATTGGGTCTAGTCCCGAATGTGGGTCGGGACCACAAAAGAATTTCCTGAAGAAAAGACTCCTTGCTGCTAAGATGCAGCGATGAGCGTGAACCAAACGACCTTCAACTTGGAAAGTGACGTCGCTGAAGGCTTGGCCGTTGATGAGGAGATTCAGGTAGTCAAGGGAGAGAGATCTTAGAGTCTCTTCAAGGGACATGTTGCTTCCTGTTTCTGTTACTGTGTTTGAATGACTCAACTAGAAAGGGAAGAAAAGAGTACAATCTATTGAACAGTTTAGGTTGGTCCCTAATACTATATGATAATAACTCCTCAAAAGGTGAGAAAAAGAGAGAGGATATAAAATAAGAGATGAGTGAGTGATTGGAATGAAATAGTGAGGAGAGGTTGGGTTTTAATTGTTTGATATTTGTGTTGTTTTCGTTGATGTTGATGATGTTACTGTAATTGTTGTTTTTATGGGAGAATCTATTAGAGGTGTGTGTGACTATGTGTGAATGGAAGAGAGGGTGTGGCTGTGGTAATTGGAAGTGTTTTTGTATGTAGGAAGTTTATTGTTTATTGTTTTGTTAAGAAAAAATAAATTCTAGAGAGAGAAAGATTGTGTGAGTGAAAGCTTCATTTGGCTGGCTATTCTGGGCGGCTGGTGTTTTTAACAAACCAAATAAACTGTGAAATTTTTGGGACCTGTATTGTCTACAAACCAATTCTCTGTAGCAGACAGGCACTCATTAAGAAAATTACACTGCACACCATTTTGATGGAAGCATGTTTTCTCTGCAATAAATGTGTGGCACAATTACTACTATGGACAAGCCGATCTAGATTAATGGTTGAGATTGTTTAAAACTTTCGGAAAATTTTTTCCCAAGTTATATGTTGATTTATAATATCAATAAATCATCAATGTATCATTGTGAGCTTAACTTAGTTGATAACGACAATGTATAATATATGCAAAGTCCGGATTCGAACCCCGGACACCATAAAAAAAATCATTAATGTTATTTTTTTTATTATAAACGTTAATGTTAAAGAAGCGGTAAGACGAACACGAACGTAAATGAAAAACAAGGAGATGTGAGTTAAAGAAATGAGTAAGGTTGGAGATGGTATTAATGATGAGGGAAAATATCAAGTTAATTAAGGTTAATATGATGAGACTTTTTTTTTTTTTTTTTACATAGACGAAATGGCAAAATCATTATAAACTCACACATACAAGTGAAGGTACCGGGGTTCGAACCCCGGTCATGGTATCGGCCTAACAATTTCGACATTTTGTCAGTTGAGGTAGGACTTCTAGATAATATGATGAGACTTTAATAGTGTAAATAGTGTGGTTATATGGTGAGTCTAAAACACAAATTAGTTAAAGGAGTATAAGATGATTATTAGAGGAGTTATAGACTGGTGGTTTAAGGTAATTGATGATAACCAAAGTAATTTCCTCAAGGTAATACAGAGCCTAAGATAATTGTTAGATAAGAATGTAGAAGGTTTAAAATGGATAAAGAATAGGGTGTGGCCGATTAAGATGATCAATGATGTTGAGGGGAGTGATAAGACGAAATGTAATTGAAAATAGGAAGATGTGGATTAAGTAATGAATAATGTTAGGGATAATAATAGTCGCGAGGCAAAATTATTGAATTATTTAAAGTTAATAAGACAAATTTTTAATGGAGTAAATGGTGTGAGTAAAGGGTGAGTTAAATATTGTAATGATGGTGTCATAAGTCGTCGTCTCAGCTGGGCCATCACCCCTTGTGAGTGATTTTGGCTTCAATTGGCTAAGGTTTCCTAACCTAGACGCACTACTGGCCTATATATGGCTACGTTCACTATTTGTGAATTATTGTATACCAAAATTGCAAACTGAAACCTAAATTCCAAAGTTTAATGCAAATCAAATCTCCTTCAAATCTTCTCATAACCAAAGTCCTTGCCTTCCTTTTTTTCTTTTTTTGATGGCAGCCAATTTGAACATTGAAAGTCTAACAATTGGAGAAAAGGGTATGACCCTGAGAGTGGACGCTAACGCTTCTGACATGCAGGTCCTTGATCGCTGCCTGATTGGTCGTATTTTGACTGACACACATATCCGTGTGAAATATCTGCACTCACGTCTGGGTGAGATGTGGAATCCAGGCAAAGGTTTGGTTGTTATACCGGTGGATCAGAACAAGTTCCTTTTCCAGTTGGCTCATCCTCTTGATGTTGAGCATGTGCTAAACAAAGGATCGTGGATGTATGACAACGCAAGCATGGCTATCCAAAAAATATCATCGGGAACGATTCCTAAAACAGCGGTTGTGAACACACTAAATCTATAGGTGCAATTCCATGAGCAAATTAGATCATTGGGAGTCATAAGTCTTGTAAGTTGGAACTGCTAAGGCCTGGGAAACCTAAGCGTAGTTTCGAAACTAAAGTTCTTGATGCGGATTATAATTTGGATGCTATTTTCCTTAGTGAGACACTAGTCCACATAAATAAAATAGAAGAGTTTTGTTATCTTTTGGGTTATGATTATTTCTTTGTTCCTGATAGAGTAGGAAGAGGTGGTGGTATTGTGTTATTTTGTCACAAATCACTCAACTGTACTATTGTGAATTATTTATCAAATCATATTAATGCTAAAATAGAGGAAAACAACAATGTTTCTTGGTTACTAACAGGTTTCTATGGCTATCTTGAGGGTGGTAGAAGAAGAGACTCTTGAAATTTTCTTCGCCATATTGCTCACAACACTAATGTCCCTTTGTGCATATTCAAAGATTTTAAGGACATATTGCATGCACAAGAGAAGAAAGGTCGTGCGAAGAGGCCAAATTGGCTTATTCGTGGTTTCCGGCAAGCTTTCAAAGATGTTGGTCTTATTGATATTCATATGGAGGGATACCCTTTCTCGTGGTTCAAAAGCTTAGGCACCCCGCGTGCGGTTGAAGAGAAACTTGACTGAGCTTTAGCCAACGAAGCTTGGATGTGGCTATTCCCTCATGCTCGGTTGGAAAATATAATAGCACCATCTTCTGATAAGTATCCAATTTTAGTAGAGAGAACTCCGGTGCAACGTCCACATAGAGGTCGAAAGTCTTTCAAATTTGAAAATGCTTGGCGTCTAGAAGAAGGTTTGAATGAAGTGGTGCAAAATAGTTGGTTGAATCAAACTGCTAATAATGTTATCTCAAAACTGAACGTGTGTGTTGAAGAGTTAACACATTGGAGTAAAACTCATTGCAATCGGTTGGGAGTTGATATAGAAGAATGCATGAAAGAGATGTCACAATGACGTGGTAATGCTGGGATGGAAAATGAATTTAATTTCGAATCTCTGAGAAGGCGAACAACCCAACTTCTGAGATGATTTGTATTGGTGACAAAGAGCTAAAACTCATTGGTACCGCGAAGGAGACCTTGACACTAAATTCTTTCATGCTGCAGCGACCTCTAGAAAGAAGGTAAATGGTATTTCATTCCTTGAAAATGATGAAGGAATCCGTGTGACTGATGATGCAGGAATGAGGAATATAGCCTAACTTTATTTTGAAGAATTGTTCGAAGAGAATGCTAGTACGAGAGCCCCTATAATTGATGTGATGCAACATGTTAATAGTGGTGAAGATAATGCACAACTCACTGCTACTTTACAGGTTGAAGAGTTCAACGATGCAATGTTCTCTATGCAGCCGGATAAATTTCTGGGACCGAACAGTTTCTATCCCGGTTTCTACCAACATTTTTGGAATACATGTAGCGCGAATATATACTATGAACGTCGTCAATGGCTGAATGAAGGTCAATTTTCCCCATCACTGAATGCAACTAACATTGCCCTTTTTCCGAAGGGTAATGAACATAGGTCAATGAAGGATTGGAGACCCATTGCGTTGTGTAATGTTCTATATAAGCTAGTGTCGAAGGTTCTTACAAACAGGTTAAAGAAAATTCTCTACAAATGTATAGCGGAAACTCAATCAGTTTTTGTCCCAGGCTGATCAATTCTTGATAATGCACTTGTTGCTATTGAATTGGTTCATTGCATGAAAACCAAAACATCGGTAATGATCGGAGTGTAGCGTTAAAATTAGACATTAGCAACGCTTATGACCGAATGAATTGCTCTTATCTGAAGGATGTTATGTGTAAGATGGGCTTCTCGGATAGGTGGGTTGATTGGATCATGATTTGTATAGAAACAGTGTATTATTCAGTCATCATTAACAAAGATATGGTAGGTCCGATTATCTCGAGTCGTGGTCTAAGGCAGGGTGACCCTTTGTCGCCATTTCTCTTCATTCTTTGTGCAAAAGGGATCTCACCTTTAAGTAGAGATTATGAAGCTAAAGGATAACCCGAAGGTGTTCGTGTTTATAAGAATGCCATTGTGGTGTCCCATTTGCTTTTGGCATATGATTGTTTTTTATTTTTTCAAGCTGAGGAGGGTCAAGCGAAAATGATGAAGAGAATTTTGAACACGTACGGGGAAGCTTCAGAGCAAGCTATAAGTCTCCTTAAATCTGAAATCTTTTATAGACGAAATGTACAACAGAAGCTCTAACAAAAAATAACTCATATTCTTGGAATACAAGCAGTGATGGGCACTAGTAAGTACTTAGGTCCTGTCTATGGTAGGACACAATAAGAAGGCAAACTTTAGCTTTATTAAAGACAGAGTCTGACAAAGAATTAATAGTTGGAGTAGCAAGTGTTTGTCCTGATCAGGAACGGAGGTTATGATCATGTTCGTCCTTTAGTCAATCCCCTCATATGTGATGAGAATTTTTCAGCTTCCTAATTCTTTGTTAGACAAAATTGAGAAGATGATGAATACCTTTTGCTGGGGGCATGACGGTGCAAATAATAGAGGAATCCACTAGTTAGCGTGGGACAAATTATCGGTGCACAAGAGACATGGTGGGATGGGATTCAAAGATCTTGCGACGTTTAATGTAGCAATGCTCGGAAAACAAGGGTGGAGGTTTCAAACCGAACCAGCCACTCTGGTTTCCAAGGTTTTCAAGGCAAGGTATTTCCCTCATGGCAATTATCTCGGGTCCTAGTTTTGTTTGGCGGAGCATTTTTAGAGCGAAATTGGTCCTGAGGCATGGAGCGCGATGGAAGCTAGGATCAGGTTACAACATTTCTATTTTAGGGGAACCTTGGCTCAGTGATGGCACTAGCTTCCCTCTAGTGAATCTGACACACCTGGTGGCTTTGCAAGGTTATTCTGTTGGCCACTTGATTCATCAAGGAGTTAAAAGTTCGAATGAAGAGCTTGTGAGACACGTTTTTAAAGAAGGAACAACACAACATATTTGGTAATGATGATAAGCTGGTGTGGAAATCTGAGAAGAACAAGTAGTATTCGGTAAGAAGTGTGTATTGTTTGTGTATGGAAGACATAGTGGATAACTCTCATCTTAGGAAGAATGGTCATTGGATTGGCATATGGAAATCGAAAGTGCCTCTGAAAGTTAAGAGCATGGTTTGGAGAGTATGTAGGGAATGTTTACCTATGCACGTAAGACTAAATCGTATAGGTGTTACATGCCTGTCGTTGTGTGTTTAGTGTAACAATCCACATAAAGATAGCTACCACATTTTCTTCCACTGTTGTACAACAATAGGCGTGTGGAGAGTTGTAGGTATATAGTCTGTTATTGAGCTGTTGCTGCACAGGTTTAATGATGCACCATATATCATTTTTTTTTCTGTGTTACAACATGTGCCATCAACGCACTCAGAGTTGTTTGGTACGATTTTATGCATCATATGAAATAGCAGAAATCTTAAATTATGAAAATAGAAGAGTGAGAATAATCACAATATTATTGAAAGAGAAAAGCATTTGATGGAAGGACATAGGACTGCCAACAGAAAACGACAAGTGGCGCAGCAAACTGTGAACACAGATGTTGTCACGCTGCCATCTACAGTGCAGTCCGCAATCCGCAGGATGGCAGAAACCTAGGCGTGGAAGAGTGAAATGCAATATAGATGCCTCTTTTTCGACCTCTATGAATAGGTGTGGTATTGGAATATCTATTCGTGACAAAGAGGGGCAGCTCGTGTGCGCCAAAACATTGTGGTTCTCTCTGATGTGTTCAGTGGATGTCGGTGAAGCTCTTGGATTATATCATGCTATGTGGTGGGCAAATGAATAACGACTACCAAATGTTGATTTTGAAGTTGATTCAAAGCAATATGTTAGAGTTGTGTTACTGAACATACATACTTAATTCATCCTTCGTCATTTTTAAGCAATATGATATGATGCATGAAGACTCACTAACAACATATAGAAAATACATCAACAAAAACGAATCATCTTCACGACATAGTTATTTTTGTTATTTTACTTGTTATTATAAAACAAGTACGTCATTCGTCATTATTCAATATTATACAACATGATTATTACTTCATCATTCAACCTTTTACAACATAGTCATTACATCGTTACTCGACATCATAATTTCTCAACATCGTCCTTAAAACATATACTTATCATTAACTTTCTCCGTGCACTAAGTGCTTCATCCTAACAACGGCTCTCCATTCTTCGTTCTCAGTTAAGTTTTTACCTCATCATTATTGTTACGGTTACCACCTTTATTCTCCCCATTTAAAATAACATTGCGCCATATTACCTAGTTCGCTCTCATCATCCTTCATTCATTCTAACTTAGGTCATTATCTCTCTAGTGATTCATTATCTTGTCTCATCGCTAATATTACCCATACATTATTCATTAATTAACACATAACTTTCTATTTCCATTCTATTTCGTCCTATGAATTCTCTCAACATCATAGACCCTCTTAAATCGACCAACTTGTTTCATTTTAATCTAAGGTCGTTACTTCACCATTATCATTCTTTCTAACATCATCCTTTACTTCTATTTAAGATTACCTTCATCTTATTTGTTCATATAGCATTTTCATTACCTTAAACCATTTCATCATTCTACCTGTTCGTTCTAGCTCTACACTCTTCTGTCTACTACTATCTTGAGCTCATTACTATTCTAAGAAATCTACCTACATCATCCTCCACTCAGACACGAATATATGCATATAGAAATGGGGGCAGTTGACCCCACATCATTAATATATTTTGATACCAATAATGAGTAATTTCATTCTTTTTGTGATTAATAATGAGTAATTTTCATACATTGACCCCTCATGAAATATGTTAATGTCCCCACACAGTATATCTGAACCTTGACAAGGTATGCTACTAACATATACAAACTAATGGATCTTTAAAACTAATGGATCTTTAAAACATATACAAACTAATGGAGTATGATAGTATATTAATCTTTGTTCCAAAAAAAAACACTTAACCTCTCGTTTCAAAAACAAAAAAGCAAAAGAAACACTACATTGACTTCTAATATATATTATTATAGTTATATATTAATTTTCATTTTTTCATATACTCCATTTGGTCGCTATTTTAAGCAAATATCATATTCATTGAATAATTGATGCATCTGAAATTATTATAAACAAAACACATCAATTATTCAATGAACCTAAAAATGAGAATATTTGCTTATAATAGTGACAAAAGGACAGGAAGTAGTATATAATATAATATTTATAATTTCTAACTTTTGATATAAATGTCATTGTTTTTTTGTCAAAAAAAATGTCATTTTTCTAATGTTTATGCATTCATATTTTATAAGTATTTATAGTATTTGATCTTGACCCCTCTCGTTGAAATTTCTGGATCCGTCCCTGCCTCCACTATTCTAAACAATCACTACATATATCTTCTTATAATTGTCGTTCACCATATTAACCAATTCATGTTTTAACTCACTGTGTAACCACACCATCTACACTATTAATGTCTCATCTTATTAACCTTAATTAACTTAATATCTTCCCTCACTTTTATTATAATCTCCAACCTTCCCCATTACTTGAACTCTTACTCACCACTTAATCCATTTCATCATTACTCGTCGTCCTAAACAAAATATGTCATCGTCATTCTTAAGCGTCATTTATTACATCATTCATCATATATCATCATATTACAACATCAGTATAGCTTTGTCTATTAATATCATAGCACTTACTCAAACATGTAGTTTGTGTCTTTGTTAATTCAACACCATATTTAGATCTCACTCTCGTCATTAATCTTATCTCCATTTCCTACCCTCTTATCCTAGCGACATATCTTATCCTCCGGTCTCAATTTGAAGTCTTCATTACTCCGTCATTATTTCTTATAATATCTACCTTCATATGCGACTAAGTTTATTAAGTTATAAGACTCTACCCTCTCATGTTATTTCATCGTTATTATCGTTTATCACCTTAAACACTAACACCTTGCACTCGTCTTGCTGGAGTTTAGACTATGATTTTAATAGATAATGTTAGACTTATTCTTCAACCTATGGTTCTTATATTATCTCCTTTATTTTTCTAAGATCCATTCATAACAATGCCCTTTCCTCCCCTTATCCATCCCTTTACGATTCTAACTTTAGTTTCACTGGTAAATTGAGGTAATCACCTTTTATTAAGCCTAAGCGAACTCCCTAATATTTTTTTTATTAGTTTAGGACCATTACTTTTGCTTCTCACTCTAATGGCTCTCCTAAACTCCTTATAATTTTAAAAGTGGTTTTGGAGTCCATTGAAAGGGTTATGCTGAAATCTCATGAAAAATGCAGCATGACCCACGTGCGACATTTTAGTCATAACTCAACATAGGAATTTTTGAATGAGGTCAAACCAAAGCTAAAGGAAAGATAACACCCATATATACAACCTTCATGAAGGTGCCTAAATCCAATTCGATACATAGAGAGGTGCAAAGGTTGGTTTTCCTAACCCTAGGCAGAGTGCACGACCGTGCTGACACCCGTGTAGTAATTTGATCATAACTCAAGTCTTTGACGCCCTATTGGAGTCGCTCCAAAGCCACATGAAATCGAACATCCATGTCTAAAACTTTAATGTTTACATGAAAACCTAGTTCATAACAGAAAAGAGTCAAAAAGTTGGTTTTCCTAAGCCTCGGAAAAGAGCACGACCCTAACGACCCTGCTGACCTCTGTGTAGTATTTTGATCATATATTGAGTTATAGATGTTGGAATAAGGTCAAACCAACTCCAAATTAAAGATAACATTCATATCTACAACTTTCATGAAAACATCAAAAAACTTAATTCTGAACAGAAAAGTCCCAGTTTTTATTTTTTTTCTATTACAAAAATTTGCGACTTCACCTTAGGGGACCTTTCCTAACTCCGTTTTCGACCCTAAACTCGCCAAATTCAACCCTAATATTCACTCCATGATTACCCCATAATTAAATCACTAATCATTTGTTAACCTATCAGATTATTCACTCTTTTTAATACTAAAAACTCAATTAAAAAAAAATTAAACTAGTTTTCGTCAATTCTCATCTTTCAAGTTCATATTTCAATTCGTTCATCATCATTCTCTCATCAAAACTCATATCATAATAGAAAAAATATATTAAAATTTAAGACAACCCTCCCATTATAGATTAAGATACCCTAAAGTGCAAAGATTCTCCCCTTTAACTCGATGTTTTGGAAATTGATGAATTCCTACGGTTGAATCTCACTTTGGCCGTCTCTTTATGCCTCCTTTCCTCTTAACCTTAGTTTTCTTCTTTTGCCTCCACTATAATTTTCTCTATTTTGTTGTAACCCTAATTCTCTAATCTTCTTCTCTATTTATAACCACCAAGAGTTTGTTTCTCACTCAATCTTTCTAACATGGTTATTATCCACACCTCTATTTTGGTTACTATTCTTGTTGTAACTTCAGCGTCTTACTATTCACACCCCCCTCTGCTTAAATTATTAAAACACTATTTAGCTCACTAACTACACGTCTTCTCTACCTAATTTTACTAATTCACCTCCATTCGCAATCTACTTTCTTATTCTTTCTAAAAACTATATTTTCTTCCTAAATATTATTTTCTCCTTACCTATTCTCCCAATGAATTTGAATAGTTAAATTAATACTATCTAACAACCATTACTAATAATAACAATAATACTAATGTTATCTAATAATAATATTAATAAATTTATATTTAAAATTAGGGTATTACATATAGCAATATACAGTTTTGTCCCTTAAATCTAACAAACTCTCGTGTCGAGTTTATTATGGGGCAAGTGAATGCAGTTGCCCATGAGTTAGTTCAGGCAGCTACTTCCTCACCTAGCTTCTGTATTTATAATGATGTACCGCTTTGTAGAAACGATTTGATTGCTAATGAATAGCTATAAGCATATTTTTCTCAAAAAACAACAACAACAACCCAAATAACACCACCCCTAACTCTCAAAAAGGGGTTTTGCCTTGAATGTTCAACTGAAGAAAAAATTCTCAAACTCTTCAATCTTAAATCAAAACCCACAAACCTCACTAAATTTATTCGTCTCATTCCACATGTAATCATTCCAAGTCTCACTCTCTTCTCCTTCTACGTCCTTTACTTTATCTCTCACATTCCCTCAACTTTTTAATTAATTTATTTTCTATTTATTTAGCCTTATTTTCCTTTTAGTTTATGGGTTCTTTACTTCTTCCCTCACATTCCTTCGCTGATTTATTTGTTTATTTATTTATTTGTAATAGATACCTAAATTTCAACTTCATTTTATTCAATTTGCAGGATTCGTATTTTCTTTTTTGGCTATTTATTTGTGTTGGTCTATATGGCAAGGTAATACACACTAGAGGGGGTGAATAGTGTTTTAAAAGTTTATCGAGTTTTTAGCAAAAGAGATTTTTGAAAACATTTGATGACTAATTGGATCTATGCTTCAATCAATGGCAATGACAAAAGTAATAAGACTATGTTCAATTAATAAGATTCACTAGGAATTGAGAGATTCAAAACTTAATACAATCTATTATTAATAATTCTCACACAAGATACAAAACAAGACAAATCTCAAACCAAACCTAAGAGCAAGTAAACAATTATACTAATGAACACAATGCATATGTATTTGATAAAATGCTAATAGATTGGATCCAAATGTGATATAGGTGGAGTAAGATAAATCCTAATTCAATGAATTAAGGCAAGTTTAACAAGATAAATCTAGATCACACTCAATTTCTATTCTAACAATTCATCAAGCAAGCATATACACAATTAATCAAAATTAAAGAGGACATGGAAGAGAAACGACACCAAGATTTATATTAGTTCGCCCTTTCGTCCTCACTTCGGGCCATGTCTACTCTTCTTGATGGAAAACATCTCCACCATGGACTTCCACTAAAATATGAATGTTTGATTACAATGTGATTACAATAATTCCTTGAAACTACCATAGCTATTCAATTCATATGCAACCACTCCCCCCAATCCTCAAATAGCATTTGAAATTGGTGCTTCTTGATGTCTTCAAATCCTCAATCACCCGTGCAACCCTTGAAGCTCTTCCCTCGAACTCTTTGATGCTCCGTATGGTGGTTGGATCCCCTTCAACACAAGAACTTTAGAAAGAACCCCCCAATACCCTTGGAGGTGGAATGAAATTTCTCAATTCACTTTAGATCCTTGATTCCCAATCAATATCCTTAGCTTCAAAGCAATCAACTTACAATCCCTATAGCACTATAGCAATCTATGACTCAAAAGACCACAAAGATTCTTAGAAAAAATGTTTAATCTCAAGAACAAATGGACAATGAGGTTTGGAGACTCTAGAGAGAATAAATGCAAATGATTCAGTGGTTTTGGTGATGGGAGATGATAACACGTAAAATACACTACTATTTTAGCTCGACTTATACATGTTTTGATCTCGGTTTTGTAGATTTTTGCAATGTTATGCAGGTATTGTGTGTCTATTTCAGGTATTTGTTGTTTAAAGGTCCATGTGCGTCAAAATGATGAAAAAAACAATGAAAAAAGGAAGAAAGCTCACAGTCACCAGAAAGTCAACAAATTAGATGAGAAAGTCAATTCTAGGCATGACGCCCGTCACGACCCATGACCGGCAGACTGTCAGCCCATGTGACGCCCGTCATGGTGTTGAGTTGAAAAAGTCTCCCCACGTTCAGTAGTAGTTTTCCCATTTTCCTGCATTTCCTCCACTACAAGGGACACGACCAGAGGCACCTCAGTTGGAGTTTTTGGCCTATAAATAGACCTGGAACAATCAGTATACGGGCTCGGGGGAAGATTTTTAGAGAAATTGTGTTATTTAGAAACTGCTTATTTTTAATTGCTTATCGTCGTTTAAGGCTTTCAATTTTCCTTGTAGCTACCGTACAATTTCAGAACCTTGTTACTTGCAATTTTGAATTAAGAAGAGTGATACACGTAGTTGCTGCCATTTATTTTCCATGTTGTCGTGATTGACAAAGGCTCCACTAATTCAATTCCAATTCCTTTCATTGTTGTTGTGCACTTATTCCCTTAACTGAAAGTAACCATCATTGTCAGGTTCTTATTTACTTAGTTTCTATTCATTTTTTTTTTTTTGTTTCTTTGTTTCAATTATAATGAATAGCATGAACGATTGTTTATTTATTTTACATACCATGTTTGAGTAGATTTTTGTAGAGTCCGGAATGTGATGAATGTCGTACCAATGATATTCTGTTCAGTTGTATGATTAGTACTTGTAACAAGAATTATCCAATTCTAAGACTCCAAAGACCGATAATGGAGATAGCTCCCGCTATCCAAGCAATCAACAACTACTCTTGCACGCCGTCTATCCATTCATACAAATAGGTAGGCGGTCCACCACAGACCATTGGGGGTTAGCTTCATATCAATCATAATCAACATAGAAGAAACATAAGCATTCAAGGATTTCATGCATAACATATATACATACCCATCCCTCCTAGAATACTAACATCACATGATTATTATCCCCCATTCCATACACCTTAAGCTATCACATAACTAACATAGCATAGCAAGCATATTCAATCTCTAATAAAGTCATCGACATAAGCTCATCATTTATCAACATCAATCAATGAAAGGATTACTCACCTTATTCTTCATTTAGCATACTTAACTCAACAAGTAAAATTCCTCAATCCAAAGTTATAAGCAAGCAATCATTATTATCAAAGGAATCACCACATCATACACACACACACACAAACACACACACACACACACACACACACACACACACACACACACACACATAAAATTCTCACCTCATTACTATTACCAAAATAATTATCATCAAATAGATCCACCAAGTGTATAAGCACAAGCAAGTAAGACATGCAATTAGAGGCTAGTTCAAATATTCACAGTCATCAACAAACTCCACCAGTGTACATATACACCAATCCACATAATCAAAACACTCACCAAATTTCATCAATGCACAAATTCCCCAAGTCACATATTCAATTATGACACGACTCATCAACTATACAAATGCATGAAATGTAACGCCCGTATTAAAAGTGTCTAGAATACTTAATACGTTCGTTAAAGCTGATACTAGATGCATTAATCATACAATACAGAAAACGACATAAGTCGGGATTCAGATACAAGAGTCATATATTACATTATTTAAGCATGTTCAGTCTGATGAAACGAGTACAACAAGTCTCATCACGATACATATAGCTACAATAATATAATAAAAGCTAAACATCACAAGCATGAATCCAT
>Ga0228710_1003966_pt1 | contig 23429 bp, 10 predicted proteins | sample MedpolnodulmetaG_FD_177995 | JGI IMG/M metagenome (GOLD analysis project Ga0228710, IMG submission 177995) | Root nodule microbial communities from Medicago polymorpha collected in Santa Monica, California, United States - pink nodules | ecosystem: Host-associated > Plants > Roots > Nodule...
ACTCTGAACTCACTCAGACTCTGAACTACTTCAGACTCTGAACCTGAGGACAGTTATCTAGAACATAAAAGAAGAAGTTTCCAAAAACACAATTCAACCCCCCTTCTTGTGGTTTTTCTCACCTTCAGACACCAAGATAGTAACATTTTGTAATGCTCCAATCATGTATTTAATGCCACCCCCCATTATGTATATAATATCCAGATTTCTACAACCTCAGAAGAACAGTTACACCACTTATTTCAAAATTTCAATTTTGATTACATTTTCTAATTGCACTCAAGATCACTAACTCAATCTTGATTACCTTTGTAATTTTATTTTAATTTTTTGATAAAATGATTACCTTTGTACTAATGATGTATATTAAAAAACATATTGCTCCCTTGGTTCAACTATGATGTGATTAGCAATGCAAATATGCAACGTGAAATTTGATGTTGCCTCAACCTCAACTATTGTTCAGTTTCTGAATAGAATAGTTTTGGGGGTTATTGGCACTGACAGAGACATAGATAACAGAATTATGAATAGTTTACATGCCTCAAGATACATTCTATCAGAAATTTTCATTAGAGTGCTAGTACCAGTGGCAGTACCAATACCACTTTGTATGGATGTCATTAACTAACATGCAGTGCTAGCACTCGTGATGAAATCATGAAAATTTCTGTCAACAAAATGTACTAGTATCGGTACTTTTGTGTTTTGTAGTGCACTTGTAAGTAGTTAGCCTCAACTATAGGGATGTAAATAAACACAGGGAAATTAAAATCTGTGACATTAATTGATTTACCAAGGTTGCAGGTTTATCAAGCTATCCAATGTCAACAAGTTTTCAACGGCATAAATGAAGGCTGATCATGATTATTTTTACTTAGGATAATGCTATTTTTCGCGAATTAGAATCTCGTGACCCATCGTGATGTGTATTCCATCCAGGCATTTTTTTTATTGACTTCCATCTTTTCCACAACTCCCTGCAAATTCTGCTCAGGTCAGATTTTTCATTGGTTCATTTCTATTTCGCTGTGTTCGTGGTAATTTCTTACTGTTGTTTTAAAACTAAGGGTCTTTATCAAGGGTACCAAGTGTTGGCATTTTGACATCAATTATCATGTGGTCCTTGCCCTCTTGAATTTGTCAACTAGTGAAGGACTAAGTAAATCATCAAAGAAAATAAACAACTCTTTAGTAAAACAGTGCTGTTCTGAAATATATCTAACTTGGTAACATTTATACATGACAAAAAACCATTACAAATACTTCACACAAATGTAATTCACAGACAGTACAAACAATGAATATAAGAAAAAACTCTACATAAGTTGTACTTTCAATAAATCCCAGCACTCTATATCATAAAAAACAGAACTTATATTTTCTTTGGAACTCTAAAAGGAAAAGATGAACTCAGAAACCTTAAAACCTCAATGCTTACGTTTTTGTTGGTCTTGCAATGTGACTTCTATTTAGTGTTGCACAAGGTACACACTCAGTACCTATCTCCCTCTGGCTGCAATCAAAACAATGTAATAAAGCGATTAATGACTTATCCGATATATATTTTTCTTCTTGAACACAATTTTTCTTAATGTTTTGTATGATAAAAAAATTAGTACTACTCACATCATATGCAACAAGGGATCTGCAGTAATTAGTGTTTGTGAGCATTGTACTTGTCGAACCACACTCGCTGTCTTTGAGTGAAACTGCCGATCTGTCAAGCTTAATTGACCATGGATATTGGTAGTTCTGAGCAGCTGCACCTACTTGTGAAGATGACCTCTGCATCCTCACTGGCCTAGGAACATTTCTTCCTTCAACTGAAATTCTCCGCCGACTCAGTTGCCTCTCAAATGAATCTGGCCTTTGTTTTGGTGCACTTTGTGATCTAACTTTGGCCCTTGATGATTCAGTATTAGCCATGTAACTTGGATACAAAGGGTAGTCATAGGACATTTGTTCTGCATAAGAGGGCCTAGGGAAAGCAAAAGGGTGATTTGATTCATCTGTTTTTGATATAGCAGAATAGCATTGAGGACTGTTTTGAGCTGTACTGAAGCAATCCTCAAAATGGCCACTGCATGCTTTTGGACTCAATTCTGTTAAGGCTGATGGAGCTGGTGATACTTTGTAGTTTTCTTCTTTCATGTAGGAACCATTTGTGGAATATCTATTTTCAGATTGTTCATAATGTTGTCTATTTACACTGCTGCTTCTGCTTGTAGAGTTGCCTTTTGATTCACAAAAATCCATCTCCACAATTTTGATGTTGTCTTCCAAGCCTCTGTCCATTTCCTATATGCACAAAACCACATTTTATTTCATGATTAGAACTACTTCATTTTGTTCCTCATTTGGATACACTAAACAATTTTATAATGTAACATGTTTTACTTTGGATTTTTCAAGAACTTCACGCAAAACCAGCAATTTTCTAGGCACTAATTGAGTTTTAAGAATAAGTTTGTTAATTCCAGTGACCTATGAAACACTAAAACGGACACCGGACATGATACTATGCTTACACATACACACTGGTAATAATTTAAGATAATAGAAAAGTGTGTATGTAATCACAAGTGTTGGTGCCGTGTCGGTCTGAGACACTGTAACTTGTTGGATGCTCGGACACACTTTCAATATAAAGTGTAGTGCCATGGCTCATGATAGAGTACTGTTTTAACTAATGCAAAATGAACCTTGTTACTTTCTTTACATACAAAATTTATGTATCAAATTGAAAACACACTTGAACTAAACGGCGTTTTTCATTCGATAGATAATTTCCAATCATGTTTATGACATCAATTCAGAAAATTTCATCAATCAAATGCAAATTGCTAAGGAAAGATAATTATTAATTAGTAGTAGTAAGAGAACTAACATTATATATTTGCCTGAACAAGTCATTTTCCATAGCATTTCTGTGATTTAGATTAGGCTTTCCGTCTGATACCATTCGGATCCTTTGAGCACGAGCTCTAGCTTGTGCTGTGACCAAAGCCTGCATACATCTGAGTGTTGCCTTTGCTTGTTTCCTAACCAAGTGACCCCTTATCAGTGCCTGCAACTTCACCAATCCTCTTAAAGCACGCAATGCCTTTCTTGCCTGTCAGAGACATTCACAAACCATAAGTATTTCAATCCTTGAAATTGTAAAGTAGGGCAAATTTGAAGGACTAAATTGGCCGACCCTTAAATTGTGGCGATAAATTTGGAAAAACAACTAAATTATCTGACATTGTTCACTTTAGGGGACTAAATTACTATTTCATAAATTTTAAAGACTAAATTGACCGACCCTTAAAATTTCAAGGACTCGGAAAACTAACTTCATACCAAGTGAGATCGAAAGACACATTGAATTTTCACAGCAGCAGCATCTTCTATACTTTTAGAAGTTTCATTTGAACCAGAAGTTAACCGGATCACAGCAGCTGCAGCTTGTGCAGCTGCCACTGCTGCATCAGCTGCCGCGGCTGTAGCAGCAGCCACAGCAATGGCATGATTCCTTTGCTCATTCTGAATATCAATGACGGTACTTTGCACTGTCATTGAAGCAGTAATTTCTGAATTACTCAATTCCTTGGAAGCTGTCGGTGTAGCTGTTGCTGATGATCTTCTAAAACTCCATCTCTTCTTCTCTTTTGAGGCTGTTGTTGAAACAGGAGTAGTTGGATTTTCTGTTCCATTTGAAAAATTCTGGTTAGTGTTACATTTTTCCTTCTCTTTTTCTTTGTCCTTCTTCCCTGTCAACAAGTTTTTAAGCCATTTACCTTTTTTTCCCATCTCTTTCTCTCAAGTACCTAGTAAACTAATAACATGGATTGTTGCAACTACCTATAAGAAAGTTGCAAAATGATTTTATTTGTAGATCTCTTGGTATCTATAATTGACAAGTTGCTTTCAGTACTATATGATGGATTGGCCACATTATTGAAATTATTATATAACACTATTTTACAGCCTAAACTAACTGTTACATCAAATCTTTTTCTTTTTTTGGCACTAAATGTTAACTACCATATCATGTAATTAGGTAAAGTCCTTGACAAGAAAAAAAAAGAGATTCCTTACCCTCTAAAATGTAAAAGAATTTTTTTAAGTGTCCCCACAACATTGACAGTAGTATAGGGAATAAATGACTGTCAATCAAGGGTATTTTGGTGATTTCAAATGCATGTGGGTTAATATGGAATGGGGTGGTGGATCAGAAAGCATGTGATAATAGGTGAAGAACATGCAGCATCCGTGTAAAATACTCAAAATTAATTTTGTATTAAGAGTTGGAGGTTTATCGTAGGGGTCATGAACTATAGAAAATTAGAAGAAGTTTGTGGGATCCACTCAAAAGTGATTGGGGTAGGGGTCCTGAGTTTTTGCACGTGCCCTTCCTATCCGTGTGTAGTCAAGAATAATGTTATCTGTGAGCATCAAATTTTATTATTTTAGATAAGTTAAGCACAAGTTATAAATAAATTAAATTAAAAGTAAAAAAATAATTTGAGAGTGATTACTGATTCATATACTATAATTAGGAAAAAGTAATTAATATTACAATGAAAATTGAAAAATAACCTGTATTATATGGTTCTTAAAAAAAATCTTGTATTTTATGATTTATTTTTTTTATAAAAAATGTGACTCTTATAGTGAAAGCAAGGGATTAGATACTGGTTTTTTTCAATTTACTATTTATTTTTCATGATACCAAGACCTTGCTAGAAGTCATCATAACCTTTACAGTTCCTAAGGATTCATAATCATAAGAGCTATTATGCTGTATGCTGAGTAGAATGTGACACTGATAACAACAATTCCATGATAGCTTTCAAAACAAACTGGAGACCGTACGTCAAGTTATAGTGATGTCAATTGCCAGATGTTTTAAATAGTTTCATCAATGAAACAATGTTACAGTTTCAGATTATGATAGTAGTTATAATGAGATTGGTCACCCATACCAAACTTTAAAGTTAGATTGCTTAGCTTCAATGGTGACTAATGATGTATTACTTGGGGCCCTTATTTAACGCAGGTTATAGATACTTGAACCCCTTAACTATTTAGTTCATGGTTCGGTAAACAAATTAATTAGATTAATTTGATATAATTGTTTTTTAGGTTTCTAAATTAAATCTAACCCCTTTCAAAAAATTAAATCTAACACATCCTTACAAAATTGGTACCTCAATATAATAAATGATGGATGGCGTGAAAGACTTGATATAATATTAAATTTTTATATCAAGTCTAATTCACGAACAATTCTTGTGTGGACACAAAGATTTAGACAAATTATTTGATCACACACTCATAAAAAGGGACATCATATAATAATTTAAAAATAAATATTATTTAATTATTATTATTTTTCTTCATTTTTGTTTTGTGTGAGTGTCCAAAATATGTCCCAACATCCATGTCCATATATAAGAATTATTCCTAATCCACCCTTAGAAATTGAACTTCTAAAGTGAAGGGTACCCCTCTTGATAAACTATTATCATTCTTTATCTTTATTGATGTGCCACCAAGGTTTTTCTCTATAGTTTTATTTATATTTTGTCTTTAATTTGTGTGGAATAATAAAAATATGCCAGTCATAATAGAATGGATGGATATGGAATAAATGTAACCGATTCTCAATAAATTGCATGCAAATAATGTATCCAGAATCCATTTAACAAAAGGGACATAAGTCTAAACCAGGGATTGCCAGTAAACATAGGTACACATCAAATTAATAGCTATAGGCCCGTCTAATTCATAATAGAGTAAGTAATTAATTTGCATATTTGTTTTGATCTGAAGGATATATTTTCATATACAAACCACTAGTTGGCAGTCACATGGCATGTTTACACATGCTCCCCCATTTTACTAGGTGTTCTGTTGGAGGAAACACCACCTTTGGAATTTTCCTCATTGCCTTCTCTATGATGTATACCCTTAATTCTGTAAAATTGTACATGTTATTTGCAAATCACTCTAAACCATAACAATGTTAAATAGTACATATAAATGGTAAATGTCAGAGTAACAGCTGCAAATATGTTTCTTGAGTATTTAACCTTAGTTGAATATATAATATCAATAATGTATAAAAATAGAGGAGACAAAAACAAAAAACAATAATTTATTTTGTTACAATATTTTGATGAAAAATTTCCTTCTATTCTATGGTTAAAAATTAGTATAGCAATCATTCAACGAATCCAACCCAAAAGTCCAAAAGCATGTAATATAGGATGGGCCAGTGATGATGCATTTTCTTGGAAAGTTCTTATATGCTACGTAAAGAAGACATGTTTAAAACATAATCTGATATCTGAATGCAGAAGATCCTCTCCAAGTGGGGCCTGTAGGAGAGTCCAAAGTTTTGATTTAATTTCTCTTCTACCCCATGTGGATGTAGTCAACAACAATAACATATCCTTTCAAAGACATTCTGTTATTTATTCATTACATAATAATAATACTTGACTCATTACCCTGTTTAGAATACTAAAACAAGGGACAATACAAGGCACAAGCTTTGAATCAACAACTTTGGAGAATCTTATGTATGGTTAATAATGCTGTTCACATGGGTTTCAAAGGATTACAATATGAGATACTGTTTGATTGGAGATAATTTCTTTGATTACCAGCTAATCAGAGAACATGATAGCTGCTAGTACATGCTTGGTAAATTCTTAAGCACTGTAGGAAAAACAAGTATGTAAGATCATTTTTGACAGTTGAAATACACTCCAGAAGTTAATAAATTATGGATGAATTTAATTTGCATGTATGATGAGGGGAATTTTTTAATACATGTATTCAATTACATATTAGGTTTGTATACCTCATGTTGCAAAATTAGTTCAACATTAAAAAAATATGTGACAGTATACAATCTTTTAGTGCGTTAAGGCTTAAAATGTCATTGTATTTAGAAAATGACACTAAACAATTAGTGTGCTTGTTTTTTCACAATCTGGTGTTGATAGTTTGGTCTAATGAATGATCTGTTTTACATGATCATCAACTAATTAAGATATTGTTTTGCCCAGAAAATTTTGGTGATTCTAACCCACACTCACATCACGTGTAAATCGTGAAAAAGATTACAATTCAAATGAACTTTGGAGGAGTATTCTGCACCCTTATACAAATGTCATTCCTCAAAAGTCTATGTCTTCCTGTACCATAGCATCAGATATATATATATATGTGTAGGAATTAGGACAAAACAATGAAGCCTTGAAAACTACATCAATAAAACTAGCATAACATCTTAATTCAAAAGCTTAGGCCAGCATTGAAAGCTGATCATACTGGAAGGGGAAGAAGTTTTAATTAACATTTATAAGTCCCACATCGTCTATTTCATGAAAGAAATAAGTGTTTATAACCTTCTGACAAGGCTGTCAACTTGCCGAGTTGGGTAACTTCAACTTGTAACCCGAGTGGGGGCATCAAGGTGGTGGAACATGGCTTAGGATTTATCAGGTTGGGTTGGTGGCTGCATCATGCTGGCCTGCCCACTCCAAGTTGAGAGTTGGCCAATGGGACCTAGGCGAAAGCTTGAGTCTCCTTGGTCCTAGATTGGAGGACACTGCGTGAGGCTGGTTTCACAGAGCAGCGAACACCTCTGGCTCTTTACAGTGGAGGGATAACAGGCTGCTGCACTTCTAGCCCAACATGCCTGATGAGCCTAGCCACTTGAACCACAGCTTTTTTGTTTCAACTTCAAGTGTCACTTGTTCCATAAACCATTGTTAAATTAAGTAAGGCGTGGCAAATTGCAGTCTAAGCATATAAATGTTAAAATCTCTAATGTTTCAGCGTCCATATGTTAATGTCATGAATCAATATGCTTTTAAGATATGTACCACCTCACTTTTACAGCTAATACATTCAATGCTGAATGGCTTTTCCTATATGGTCTATGGATCATTTCAGATACAAAGATTAGCCAGGAGTGCTGATGCTAATTGCAGATTTGTATTACACCCTTCTCTTACCCTGACAAAATGACATAAAGTCATAAACTATTGTTTCTGGTTTTTCGGTCAATTTAGAATAATAATATGTGACAATAAATCATACAAGATTGATTATGAAATAAGAGTCACTCCTTTTCACTTTACATCTATATGTATCCATCCTTCTCTTCATTTCTCTCTTTTAGCTACTGATGTATATTTGTGGATTGTGATAGGATAAGTTAAAGCACCTCATGTGTAAGATAATTTATTGGTAATCTATAGGATTAGGATTTTTCTATGTCAAAATTATAAATGTTAATTTTTCATTCATTCAACCATTTGAGTTTTATGGTTTCTCTTAAATAAATTTTTTTTTGACTTAGAAAGGAGTAATTACACTGAATAATTAAAATGTTGCAGTAGGTTTAAAAGAATGATTAAATTTGTAAAGAAGTAGGACTGTGGATGTTGAATTTACTAGTGAAACCATGACACCTTTTTTTGGGTTAAATATGGTCTTGTTCTTTATAAATATCCAAACTTTTCGCTTTAGTCTCCTTAAAAAAAATCGACTTTTGATCCAAAAAAAAATTTACTTCATCACTTTTTGTGTAGTTTGCTTTGTTTTTGAAAAAGAAATCTAAAATCTAATCCGATTCTAAACATTCGAACATATCCAACAATATTCAATTTTCCACCATTTTTTTTTATAAAGTTGCGCAATTTAGTTTGAATATGAATACAAATAAGATTAAGATATGTATGCATATCAAATACATTTTCTTAAGAATCAAATACATTTTTAAAGCTGTAAGATTTTGAAAATGATTTAATTTATAAATATTAGTTTTAATTGTGATATATATACAAAAATGACACTGTAGCTATATTGGGTGAAAAAAAATTGAATGTTCATCAAACAAATTACAATGGAAATAATTCAACATTAAGAAAATATATGACAGTACACAATTCTTATGCTTGTATTTAGAAAATGACTCTACACAATTCTTATGCTTGTTTTTTCACAATCTGGTGTTGAAAGTTTGGTCTAATGAATGATTTTTTTTTTACACGATCATTACCTAATTAAGATGTTGTTTTGCCCATAAAATTGTGGTGATTCTAACCCATAGTCACATGACATCACATGTAAATTGTCAAATGGAATACAATTAAAATGAACTTTGGAGGAGTCTTCTGCACCCTTATAAAAATGTCATTCTTCAAAAGTCTAAATGGTCTTCCTCTACCATAGCATCAGATATATATGTGTAGGAATTAAGACAGTCTTAGAAGGAGAGATCAAAAGCTTAAACACAATGAAGCCTTGAAACCTACAGCAATAAAATTAGCATATCTTAATTCAAAAGCTTAGGCCAGCAATGAAAGTTGAACATGGTGGAAGGGGAAGAAGTTTTAATTAACATTTATTAGTCCCACATCGTCTATTTCATGAAACAAATAAGTCTTTATATGCTTCTGACAAGGCTGTCAGCTTGCCGAGTTGGGTAAGCTCAACTTGTAACCCAAGTGGGGGCATCAAGGTGTTGGAACATGGCTTAGGATTTACCAGGTTGGGTTGGCAGCTTCATCATGCTGGCCTGCCCACTCCAAGTTGAGAGTTGGCCAATGGGACCTAGGCGAAGGCTTGAGTCTCCTTGGCTCTAGACTGGAGGGTACTGTGTGAGGCTGGGTTCACAGAGCAGCAAACACCTCCGGCTCTTGATAGTGGAGGGATAACAGGCTGCTGCACTTCTTGCCCAATATGCCTGGTGAGCCTAGCCACCTGAACCACCACTCTTTTGTTCCATGTTTCTGCATCCATGAATCAACAATATGCTTTTAAGAAATGTAACACCATATATTCTCACTGTTACAGCCAATAGATTCAGTTTTGGCATATTTTCTAATTTGTCATGCTTCTTCATTTATCATTAGACAGTGGTAATGTGACACTTCTCCTACCGGTTTTCCTGTCAATTTAGAATAGTATGTGACAATTATCTTTTTAGCCTCAAGTCTTATTTTGCTGTTTGACACCACAAACAAGATAGAGTAGAGATTATCATCCATACAAGGTTGACTATATAATGAGAGTTATATCAGTTAATATTAAGTCACTTCTTTTACATTCCCACAACATTTTTCATAACAGCACTTTGTATGCAACATAATTTTTTGAGAACATGCAGTTTGACCGGTACAACCCTCATTCAAAATTTGATTTGATTTTAAATAAATTCAAACAAAAATATGATTAACATTAGACAATTGGATGATGATGGGTTATGTCTTTTGGCTTTTTTTCATGATAACCCCTTCTTTTTCTGCTACGGAAAAAAAAAATCCAATAACCGAAGAGTCTCATAGTACATATATGAAAACCTAGGATTCTTTGTATGCGAGTAAATTTTAAGCTAACTTATATGGCTAATTTCAATGGCTGGCATTGTCGCATGAATTGAATGGACTGCACAACATTGTGGTGGTCATTGGCAATTTGGTTGAAGTTTAGTCGTTTTCAATCCAATTTCTAGGTATACATTTACCCCATATAATTTCTTGCATAAATTTTGTAATCTAACATTGAAAACAAAATTGTCAACCCACGAAAATAGATCTCGGTAGCTCAAGAGATATTCTTCTCAGTTTTACACAAGACACACATTCGATACAAGAGAGAGAAAAAACTATTGGTTGGATTTAAGGTGCACCAATGATTCTCGACTCCCAATTCCTTTTTAAGGCAACTTTTAGTGAAGTGACAAGTATCGACTTCTATTTAGCGCTAGGTGGATATATCTCACCTTGTTACTTCTCTAAAGTTACGTCCAAGTTTCATAGGAATGTGCACATTCACCTTTAAGACGTCTTGTTCTACATATTTACCACCGTGATCATGTCATGTGTTTCTAATAACTATTGGTAAAATTGAAATTTTAAAGTTGTAAAAAGAAATATCATTTTATTTAGGGTCTCAAGTGAAAAATGCCTTCTCCACTTCTCTTGTGGTTGTTTCTCTCTAATTTGTTTCACACCAGACACACTATAAAAATCAATTTGTAACAATTAGTTAGACTTCTTATAAAGAGTGGAAATCATAGGAGCCTCATGGGGTTGACCTATCATATCGAATTAGGAACAAGCACACAAGTGAGATTGGACGCCACGTTTTTATTCAAAATCTTAAACATTCGATTAATGGTTCGCCTCAATTATATGTTGTTCAACCTCAACTTTTCCACCCAATATAGAACTTTAATACATATTTAACACATCGCAACAAATACCACTCTCGGATGCTTCACCCTGAGATCGACTACGTGATGCCTCACCTTGCCCTAGTACAAATTTTCAAATATTAGACCATTTTTGTAAAATAACTAACCACCTAAGCTAAGTAACAAAAACCACATAAGGAAAAAAGACAACCAATTCCCAACTCTCCCAATAAACAGTTATGATGCTGTAGTACAGTACTTGAGACAACATTGTCTCTCCATTTTGGTCTATCCTTTAAGAACCACGTGTTTCTTTGTGGACATTAAAAAATCATCCTCCTAATAGTAAAATGTAACCAATAAAACTCCTTCACAAAAAATTATTTCCAATTTCCCACATCCTAGAACATTACATTTCCATACAAACCCACCAAAAGCCAAAATCAAAGCATTATTGATGTCATGTGCACATGAATATCAATCACACAATTTAAATCATTAACAAAGTCCATGTAAAGTCATGAAAATTGACCCCTCTAAGTTTTGGTATTTACAAAGAGGTAAACAGCTAGTGTATTGTATATTTGTCCCAGTAGAGCACGCAACCATCAATCAAAACATGGATGCATTATTTTTTGTGGGTCTAAGCAATAAATTGAGAGATGAGAATAAGCTTAGGTAAAGAAGAGTGAATGGCTGGTAGGCTACCTGGTGTTGGATTGTCACCAAGGAAAAGATCAGAAAATTATCACAACAGACATGAACATTATGCTACCTACAGAGACTCTTACCTAAAGGAATCATTGGATGCACCATGGACTTCAATGACTACTACCTTAGATGAAACTGCTTTCAAAGCCAAACAACGCCTACAGAAGAAACTTGGTCACTTCTTTTCCTCTTCCAGGTAAATCAAATCCTACAGAATAATACAGTTTTTTTTTTTTTTTTTTAAAAAAAAAAAAAATGGTTAATTTTAATTTTGAGCCTAACTAGCTAGAATTTATACAAATTGTCTAGGCTTTTATTTAATTTTCCACATATTTCTTATGCACACTCACATGCATGGTAAGGAGTTTAATTTATTCTTTTCTCTCTAAAGTGAAGGAAATCAAGGAAGATTCACATGATTTAATTGTGTTATGATTTAATATTTTTTCCAACCACTTATGATGAGTTATGAGGTCATTCTGCATACTTCATCAATGTCGGCTTAAAGAATCCTACCATCTAACCTGGATGTGGCTATAGACACATGTCTGTTATCCTATTAAATTATTGTTAAAGACCACATGATATCCATTGAAATTCATATTTTATTTTTATCAATTTTACTTTCTAATGATTTCCAAGATACTAAAATGATTTTTTATATGCAATAACAAGAAAATTATTATTAAAAATTTGTAAATATGGCAAATAGTAACATTTTTTTTAATATCAAAGTAAGACTCAACATATGGTACATCTATTACTTTGCTTGTTTGATCTTACACTAATTAATGAATAATTAGTTCATTTTCTTATGACATGTCAAGTGAACACAATCCCAAAAAAGAAGGAAAAGAAAACAAAAGCAGCTTCCAAAAGAAAGATGCAGGATTAGGTAGGAAGTTACTAGAAAGTTCATGGTTATCACGTGGCAACAAGTTTAAGAAGGAGAGAAAAATTTGTGCTGTGTGCTTAGAAGATTTTCAGCAGGATGAAGAGGTTATGAACCTTTCTTGCTCACATAAGTATCATTCAGCATGTCTTCTTCCATGGCTTGAAGCACACCCTCATTGTCCTTATTGTAGAACTATTGTTGAGTCTTGATAATATTTACTTGTAAAAGGGTTTGCAAATTCGCTTGTTGTTGAGATAATTAAAACAGGGTTCTCTGTTTCTTGCTTTCTTTTTTCATCATGTTTTGCACATTGGTCATGTATAATTTATGAGCAGAGTGGTTAGTGTGACCTTTGAAGGGAAAAATATCTAACTCGCAAAATATTTATTTAAGCAAGCTATTAATTATTGTATATGTGTCGATGTGAACATAACTTATTTGATATGAACGTTACATTATATATGCAAGGATTGAGGTTCAAACTTACTATTCTCTGCTTAAATAATATATACTATTATAGTAATATATATCTACCAAACAATATACTATTGATTTCTTGTCAAGCGGATGAGTCACATTTATCTACTATAGCTACTATGTTAAATAACTCTTTTCATTTATAGGAATATCACTATTTTGTTCTAAATTTCTTAGAGAGGGTAGTCTTGTAATCTGCTTAGCTCTTCTCTATTATGGTGGACTTAGCCACCTCTTTCCTTAGAATTTTTCCTTTACAGGGATAGATCTAGTTTTTCTTTTCACATGTTATACATTTTCTAACTCTGTTGTATTGGTTCAGGCATCTCCTATCTTTTATATTTTAGTGCTTTGATAAAAATAAAATAAAAAACAACTTGGCATCAAGATTGATTCAGTGCATAAATTATTTTATTTAACATGCATGCATGGTTGTTGTGTTTGATATGCAATGCTAATCTAGTATATTTAATTTTGTTCTTGAATATGTTTTAGTCCCCAAAATTAGGGCAAATTACTGATTTGGTCCTAAAAAGAGGATCATCTTTTAGAAAAAAGAGGATAAAAACATATTGAAGTCTTTTTTTCATAACAAAACATATTGACGTCTTAAATTTGAATGTTTTTTGTTATTGTATTTAACAAGCGTATGAACTCCCTAAAGTTGTTATTATTATATGGCAGATCCATCATCATGCCAGGTTCTTATACAGAGAATAAACTAACTTTATTAGTTACATCATGTTTTAACTGCATGCATCTTTTGCTCAAATTCAAAATACTAGGTTGTTATGTTAGTATTTTGTTTTTTTTATAGGATTTAGATCCTTTGATTTCTTTAATCCTCTAGTTTCAAATCTGTTGAACAACTCATCCCCTCATTATTTTAGATGTTCGTCTGTGATTTATGATAAATCAATTTAAAATATACAAATAGTATGAACCAACTAAAATATAAACAATCAATGGAGATTGACTTAGATGGTAAGGAATTATGCCCTTATTGATGAAATTTCATAATTCAATTCATCTAAACTTTTGAATCACAAAATATAAAGATTTTTTTTTCAAGAAATAATAAGAGTTATATCTTATTAAATTTACGGGAAATTCTAACATATACCTCTAAAAAAAAAAAGGTCTGAATGTGAGTTCTTACAACTTTTAAGAAGGCAGCTGATTTTTTCTTCTAGGTGTGTGTTTGGTTCTGCGGTGAGTAGAATTGATTTTGATATAATTGAGTTTGAGTGAATTGATTTTGGTTAAAAGTGAGTTATGATTAAAATGGTTTATGTTTGGATACTTTCTTAGTAAATGTGATTTATATCAAATGTGTTGTTTGGGTAATTTGAATCGAAATTGCTTTTTGACATATAATTACCAAAATGGGTTTTTAGTAAATGTATGTTAAACTAAATCTCTTTTTCATTTAGGATGAGTATTTAAATTTTATTAAATTGATAAATTCATATAATTGTATAGTATTTAAATTTTTATTAAATTAATAAATTAAAATATAATTGTATTGAATTTGATTCATATTGATTTTTTTAAAATATAATTTTCTTTTTAATTTATCTTCAAAAAGCAGTATAGCAAAAAAAAATGAAAAGTGTTGAGCAAAAAAAATAATAAAGTATATTCAAACATATAAAGCAAAAAAAAACGTAATTAAAAAAATTATGTTGCCTTATTATTCTAGATTTATAAATAAAAAGTGCATTATTTTTTTTAAGGAAAAAGTGCATTATTTTAGAGCGTACATGAATAAATGTAGAAAAAAAGTTTCATGTAAACTAAAAGGTACAAAATTGTAATTGTAGTTATTGATACTGTTCAAAAAGTACTAGCCACATTACCACATCACAGAATCGATTCGCAAAAGCTACTATTACCTGCTTTAATGAAACGCAAGTTTGGAGTAAAAAATCACATCAAAAAATAGGCAGCCAAACATGTATAGGTTTGGTTGTAAAATTGAGTCTAGCCCCTTAACCTCACGTTTGATGATTTCAAACGCCAAACCAAACATAGACTAACTCCACATGAGTTAATCCGAGGCACTAAATGTTGACACTTCTCTCTATCAAAAATCGAGCTTTAATTCGCCACGTTGTGTTGAGTATAAAATAGTAGATTTTAAAATGTAAAAAGGAAGGATGGGTAATATTTTATTAAAATTTATTTAAAATAGATATATACCTTTTGGAACTTTTTTTTAGGAATCCATATTAGATTTCACATAGATTTATTATGTTGTTGTTCTAATCTAGTTGTTTAGTTTTTTTTTTTTTTGGTAGTGTTACAATGTAACTAGGCAAAAAGAAAAAGAAAAAAAAAAGAGACGAAATTAAGTTACAAGCTTATCTCTCAAGATGAGAGATTTCATACCAGACGGAGGGCAGTTCCAGTGAGCAGAGTACCTTCCATGTGATCCTTCCTTAGCCATAAAATCTGCACACATGTTTTGTTCCCTAAGACGTGCACCAATGTTGCATTTTCATTTTCATGTAAAACATCTCTAATATGAAGGATGTCGGTAGCATAAGTGTGCAAGGTATGATCATGACCATCAATAATCAGGTCAACTACTTCCAAACAATCACTCTCACAAATAATGTTGACATAACCTTTTTTTACGACAAAAATCAAGACCTATCTGGATAGCACGTAACTCAGCTAATGACGCATCTCCTCCAACTTCATAGTGGGAAAAATCAGTTATCCAATCTCCATCGTGGTTGCGAACGATATCACCAGCACCTAAACAACCAAAATCTTCTAGAAAGTTGCCATCAATATTGAGTTTGAGTGTACCTTCTAGAGGAGGGATCCAATGAGTTAAGAGGCACGATGAGTGTGGGTCCAAACCAGGATTGGGATAGTAAGAAATGCATTCATCATGTAACAAAAAAGTCTTTCGCACCACATCTTGAATACGTCAATGTTGATCCTCAAAAATAGCATTGTTTCTCCAACACCAAGCATATCATACTCCTATAACAAACAACATAGAGGAAGTACCCTTTGTCATCTCATGAAGCCAAACATTGACATCAAATTCAGAGAAAAATTATTATAACGCCCCATATTCAAACGGAGGCAAAGCTCTTTAGAGTGCGGGCAATCACGTAAACAGTGAAGAATATCCTCTATGGGTGAAGAGCAACGGGTGCAGCTTGGAGAAGCTACCATGTTGCAATGATGCCGACGGGCATTAATAGGGAGAGCATTGTGAAAACAAAGCCATAGAAAGTGTTGAAGTTTTGTTGATACTTTAAAGCGCCAAAGCCAATTCATGTTACAATGTAGTTGTTTAGTTTAATCATAGCAGAAAAAGTATGGATATTTGTTGTACACAACACATTTCTTTAGTATCAATTACAAATATATACATGACGTAAAAAAATTACAAACATTAAAAAAAAAAAATGGATATTTAAATTTATTTTTTTTTAAGAAAGGATTCTTACATATTATTTGTAACCGTTTTGAGTGTCAAAATCAAAATCTTTTATACATAGAAGTGTCAATTAAATTAAGAGTTAAACGGTTTGGGCCGAAAAAATCGAAGTTTTTACGAATTTTTTCTTTGAACAACCAGTGTTTAGTTTGTTGAAAGCGAAAAAAATAGAAGCGAAGTGCGGTGAGCGTGGATCGAACACGCGACCTTCAGATCTTCAGTCTGACGCTCTCCCAACTGAGCTATCCCCGCTGATGTTTAATGGTTGCTGGTCATGTTATATATATTAACTATAGTTTAATTAGAATAGAAATAGTCTGTTCTTTAACTGTTTTGACTAGATAGCTTCTTTACCATTGTATATAAGCTGTTCTACTGTATTGTTCTTTTTATCAAATAAGAAAGAATAAGCAAGTTGTTGCAGGTGGAGTCTAATATTTTCTGGTTAAAGAACTCAAATTCTCATTTAGTTAGAACTCCCAAGTGAATGGTACATAATTGTTTTTCCTTCTTTCATATACCAATTTTCATAAAGTGTGTGTTCGCACGGTTATGCCAAAGGAGTCCAAAGTATCTTGACCTTTATATTTACACAAGGTTAATTATGACAGATGAAGTTACTGAGCATATATACTTTGATATGGAACTGAAAATTTAGAGGAATCGATGAGGTATTAATTATGACTCAGAACATGAATGACGCAATTCACATGTGGAGAATCAATGTTCTTTTTTCTTAATGCATGATCATCCAGAAATTGCCAAGTTGCTTGAAAGATTCAAGAAATGGGTGGAATGAAGTGAAAAGATAAAAATGAAACACCAAGCTCCTGCAACAAATCATCAACTATTAATATAAAAACATTTTCAATTTGCGCAATTTGCATATAAGAAACCGATGAAAATCAGTAAACTAAAATAGATGGATCATGATTGATGCATCCTGCAATTTGCGCATTCACACAGTCATGCGTCATTGGCCGTCTGATCATGATTGGACGATCCTGATTTGAGAATAGAATTATAAATAAAAATTAAATACTTCTTTTTCTTTCTGAGTTGTCTGATCAAGATTTTAATGTAGTGAATATGTGACTCAGACAGTTATTAATGTAGTAAATACGTGACTGTGAAAATATTCAAGTTAAGGTAACATTTAAAGTTAGCCTTATCATAGCTTCACCAACATTAACAGCATACATAATCAAAACTGGAATAATTTTAACAAGAACAAACACGTCATCCTCATCACAGATACACATCCATATTCATGTCCTATTTAGTTGTTCGAAAAAGAAGCACCAACATTGCGTTTTATCCGACCTCTTTGTGGTCACTGCCACGAAACAGGATACATACATGGATGCATTTGTTGCTCATGAATATTAGTAGAAGACGAGTTAGCAGTATCAACTAGAATTGTAGAGTTTAAAGCCGGATTGTGAGCCATAAAACAGTTACTGTTTGCTGTTAATGGAGGAACGTTGGCTAAGCTTTAATCATCCATGAGCTGGAAAGCTCTATCAGCAACTTGAGTTATTGTTTCGGATACATCTTGCCAAAGCTTAAAGTTCTTGTGCTTCCCCAAATTCCACAGGAGAGCAGCAAATCGTTGGACATCTTCACGAGAAAGGACATGCACTAATTGGAAAATAGTGTCAACGACATTGGTAGTCTGAGTACAAGCACGGTACACAGTGTCCCATAACTTGGTTCTAACACAAACTTGCATAGCAAAAAAAAAAAACAAAATCAAAGAAAACATGTTGTAGATTGATAAACTTTTAACAAGTGTACTAAAACTAAGGAAGTAATAAAAATAAGTTTGTTTCTACGAGGACTGTGTTAATCTCAATTGAACAATAGTGTTAGTATATAGGATGTGTACATTTATTTTAGTGCCCGAGGCAGTAGATTTGTGTGCATAAAAAGTAAATAAACGAAAAATAAAGATTGTTTGGAAAATATATGAAGAGATAAGACTTGGTCATTCGAATCCTCTGATTTATTCTGTTTGGTATACTGCACATATTTCTTATGGATATTTCTCTAGTTTCACGATGGTTAATTAAAATAGCCCTAATCAATCCCTTGACTTAGGACCCTCTTCTCAGATTACAATCCATAATTTCTCAGGTGATCTAATATTCTTTGAAGGTTTTAAGAACGTTAACATAATATCACAAATAAACGATTATTCATTCCTAAACTAACCTTGTTTATTTGAACAATTCAATTAGGTCTAAGCTGTAAGCTATGGTCAGTAGTCATTCAATCTTACCGATTCAGATTATATGGTGTCAATATATAAATAGCATTAATAACAATTGAATTGAATAAAACTAGATTGATATTCACATGAAATAGAGTTTCATAGCAACATGTCTCAAACAAAGTTACATCAGATTCATCTCAGACCTAATCTCTAAGAGATTTAACTACTCATAATCGAAATCATAAATAACATAATCAATGGAAGAATTAAAACATACATAAACTGACTATAAGTTGGTCAGAAAGCCTCGTCTTCAGTCCTTTGCTCTCAAAATCACACTTAGGTATCCGAAATTCCGAACGCTTATTTCAGAAATAAAATCTGCTTAAATAGGCACAAATTCGCGTCCAATCGTGACACGATTAGAATCATGTCACGATTTTGCCATCGTGACACGTTTTCCTTGGCTGAAGCATCATCAAAATTTAGTCCTCCAATCGTGTCGCGATTTTCAGTAATCGTGACATGTTTTCTCATTCTCTCTTTTCTTTAGTTTTTCTTGCTCTTTAAGCTATCTAAGTGCGCTGTGAACTCAGAAACCTCATGGAACTACATTAAAAATTACGTAATGACGAGATGTCATCAAAGATCTTCATAAGGGTCGTCATGATTGACACAAGTGAGGGAGCAGTGTATTACTTGAAGTGTAAAAAGAAATTATATTAAAACTAGCGAAAAGACGGGCACTCACGTGTCCGTCCTTTCGTCCTTTTTATTGCGTCAACGTTTGAAAATAATGAAGGGAGTTTTTTTATGAAATTTTGATTTTATTAAAACTAAAAATGTAAATGTTTGTTGCTTTCAAGTAATAACAAACCAAACTAACCATGATTATCTATTTCAATGACACCAACAATATAACAAAAAATATAATCTAAATTCTTTTTTTAATGACACCAACGATCTTTATTATAGAAAAGGTTGTTTAAGAGTATAATTGGGATAGTGAAAAAGTAAATATAGGTATACTCATCTAATTTATTACACTTTTTAAATGATAAAGAATAAAAACAAGATATATATATATATATTCATATGGTGTTTATGTTTTTTAATATTTAAATATATTATATATTTGTTACATGTGTTATTTGTATTCAAAATTGAAGGCATTTTTAGAAAGAGAAAAAGTCAACCCAAAAAAACTGAAAGAGATTATTTTCTCTATATATAGTATAGATAAACTTTAAGTAACAATAGATCATTAGTATTTAAAACCAGAAGATCAATAATATTTTTTCAACAAAAAAAAAATCATTATTGAGTCCCCATATGGATACTTAGTAGTGTAATATAATTTAAAAGCGATACAAACTATTTTAATTTAAATAACTTTGCATGGCAAACAAAAATATGGTAAAAAAATATTAAGATATGTATTGCTTGTGTATAGCAGATCTACGATGATATCCAATAAAACTTCACTATTTTGTCACATCATCCATTTTTATTTGGATAATTAGAAATTAATATTATGAAATGAAAATATGGTGAGCTCTTATTGATTGTCATATAAAAATGTTTTACATTAACAACAGTTAAATATATCCATGAACCATTCTCAATGGTCAGAAATGAAAATAATAATTGCGCGCAGAGGATACTCAGTTTACGTCAAAAAAAATATCAAATATATTTTCTAAAGATACCCTAAAACACATAAAATTGCATCACATATGTGGACCCCAACTCCTGTTATATGGTACCGATGTAACATCTCATGATTGTGAAGTCATCATATAACATTTCGTTTCTTAAAAATTGGGCTGCAAAGTTTATTTGATAATATGCGACAACTCTAGAAGCAATAAAGTTATGGAACTTGAATTGTTACTATATCAATAGCGAAAACATTCGTTAAACAACAGGTGACAGAAAATATGGAGGTAGAATTTGTGGAATGAAAGTATGAGGGCGTAAGAAATTTGCTTGATTCATTTATGTCATTTTTGTAGAAAATTTAATTAGGACAAAAAAAATTAACATAAACTCTAAAAAGAAAATTGTAAAGCAAAATTCACTAAATTAAAAAAACAAATAAATGAGAATATCAACTACAGAAAACCCCAAATCATCTCTCAAAAAAAAAACCCCAAATCAAACACATATAACCTTGCATCCTAATGCAGGAAAAGAAAAACAGATTGAATTCAATAAACACACAAAACCATATAAAAGGACCTCAGCTCCTGTTATATGGTACTGATATAACATCTCATGATTGTGGAGTCACCATATAACATTTTGTTTCTTAAAAATTGGGCTGCAAAGTTTACTTGATAATATGCAACAACTCTAGAAGCATTAAGGTTATGGAACTTGAATTGACCATATTAATAGCGAGAACATTCGTTAAACAATAGGTGGCAGAACAATTGGAGCTAAAATTTGTGGAATGAAAGTATGAGGAGAACATTCGTTAAAAATCATAATATGGTTTTGTCGTTAAACAATACATGAAATCCATATATTGTAATAAAAAGAGAAAGTGCTTGTTAACATTTACTTATCTATTACATTGTATCCAAAATTAAAAGAAAGTTGGCAAGCATGGTTTTGTCGTTTGTCTCGTTGCAGTATTCTATGAGAAGGTAATTGAGTGATGATTCCTTTTTATTCAGTGTCAATCAAGCTTGTTGCGTGTCGAAAATTGGCTAGATAGATTTGGTAGTCTCTTTGGAGCCAAAGGATATCATTGGCCCCACCATGGATTACTTTGCAGATGTTCACATCTTCAAAAATGAACTTCATTTTGTGCATGATATCGTGAAGCACTAATGTGTCTGTCTATAATGTAATTCATTTCCAAAAATGATATTTGTAAAAGACTAGTAACTTTTGTTGTATCTGAACTATTTGTATACTCGTTTGATATGATTATGTGGTTAGATTGAATTAGGTTTGTAACCCCTTGTATTTTATATTTTAGATCAAATTTCAAAAGCACATTAACAAAACAATCAAATATGTGAAAACCCTAAATCGAAAATCAATATTCATTAAACCAAAAGAAATAACTTCGAAAATTGAAAAACGGAACTAAAGCATAACTTTTAAGTTTCATTTGTGTAGTTATAGATTCATATTAGTAGTAATATTAACAATAACATACTTGTGGAAGAAAAAAAAGATAACTGCAACATTCTTCATTTTCCTCTCTTAAAGTAAACATTTCACTAAAACGTTTTATCAAGTGTTGTTTTATTTAATTTGCATCTAATTTTAATATACATGCGATATAGAAATAAAATCATTTGTTCTCATGAGTTTAACTCATTTGATAGGGATATTGCATAATATATGCAACGTTCGAAGTTCGAATCTCAAACACCACACTTATCTAACTTAAGAAGTAAATTTCTAACCACTAGACTACGTACTTGATAAAAAAAAGAATATTAAAATCATTGGAACGAAAAATCAAGAAATATTTAGTTGTACACTTTGACAATGAAAAATACTCATATACACGTTAGTTGACTTTGACAACCGCATAGACTCACTCACATTACACAACTACAGGTGACCCTAAGCGCATTCCGGGTGGAAGACAACTCAGGGCCCATACATAAAGGGATACAAAATATTGTTAGTAATATATAAAAGGGACCATAAATAGTTGCATTATATTACCTCTTCATCCGCCTAAAATATATTTAGATTAATGTTATATTTTTTGTAAAAGTATATGCTAATAGTTAGAGGAGTAATAAAAGAACGTATTAAGATAAATGAGAGATCAGCAAAATAATTAACGATGAGATGTTCTTTGTCTAACTTTAAAATAGTAACTGGTTTAATTTATAAGTTGTTCTTAAAATAATAGAACATTGCAATAGATAATTAGTGTGATTTATGTAGTTATTTAAATAGTTATTTGATAAATAATAGATACGTAATAAATAAATATTATTAGTGTTAAAATTTACAATCACTTTGTATTTTTTTTTAAGCAAAATCACTTTGTATATCTAACATATATAATATTAATTCTCACCATGACATGCGTGATCCAATGACTTATATTTAATACATGAAAAATGAGAAAGATATGCATTTTATGGAAGATATATTGGTGGTTAATGGAAGGTAGTTTTGTTTGTAAATGAAATGCATAAGTTCAAAAGTCACGTTTACTTTATGATAATGAGATAAAATCAATTGTGTGTGATTATCTAATATTCAATTTTGCATTAAAAATACAAATTATTTCATTCAAAAAGTGATTGGAGAAATTTGATGGTTGAATTTGATAAAACAATCTATGTCTTGAAAATGTGTGTGTGTGTGTGTGGGGGGGGTGGGGGGTACATATTAAAGCGGGTGAAGAATTAATAATATTTTATAAGTTTTGACGTTGTTAATGTTGTAAAATTAGGCATAAGAATAAAATCAATATATA
>Ga0228710_1003967_pt1 | contig 23419 bp, 20 predicted proteins | sample MedpolnodulmetaG_FD_177995 | JGI IMG/M metagenome (GOLD analysis project Ga0228710, IMG submission 177995) | Root nodule microbial communities from Medicago polymorpha collected in Santa Monica, California, United States - pink nodules | ecosystem: Host-associated > Plants > Roots > Nodule...
CCCCCCCGTTTGTTGTTGTTGTTGTTGAACGTCAGCTTGATTTTGCAAAGTTTGTTTTGGTTAAAATTTAAGTGATTTATGTATGGAAACTTTTATCTCAAAAAGTAAGATTTGATAAAGAGTGCTTCTATCCAAATTGATTATTTATGCAATTGAATAATTTCACAAGTGTAAATTGTAGTTTGGATTTTGAAAATTTAGCTTGGTATGGTTTTGTGGGTTTTCTTGGTGAATTGAGTGGTTGATTTGGGCATCTATCTGAGTCCTGGTTTTATGCTTGCGATTCAGGTTACATGGCAATGTTGAAAGCGTAGCTGTGTTAAGTGTTGGTGGTGGTGATGCTTCTAGGAGGCGAGATTCTATCATCTTAACTTTTAAAGATGCAAAAATTTCAGTTCTTGAGTATGATGATTCTATCCACGGACTTCGTACCAGGTCAGTAGGAGGTTTTAAATCAGCATTTAAATGAATGTTATTTTGTTTGGTAAATAATTTTCTTGATGGTGTCACATTTAAATGAAATTGTGCTAATGTTTTTCATGTTACATATTTTGACAGTTATTTCATGTCCAACTTTTCTTATCTATATTTTATCTATTTAATCTGTGAACGTTCTATGCTAGATTATGTATGTATGGTGGATAGAGGTTACCTTGTACCTATGAAGCCCCGATACCTGACACGATACTGATACGGTGATACAGGAAATTTTTCAAAATTCCCGATACGATACGGCCTTGATACGTTATTAAAAAATTAAATTTAAAATTAATAGTATAAGTGCAAAGTGTATAAACATAACTAAAAATGATAATAGACAAACATTCACATTAATGAAAATGATCAAAACAAGTGATAATTACATATTTTTTCCGCACAAATTAGATAGAATATAGCTAAACATCATTAGTACCATAAAAAGAGAACATCATAAGTACTATAAAAAAAAAGACCTTTGTCTAATGTTGACTACTTAATAGTTAACACTAATTTAGATCGAAAGCAAACAGTTTTTTCCCATTTAGAGAGAAGAACAGAAGAAATATAGCATTAGAGAGAACAGAAACAATGTAGAATTTCTATCATTTTTGGAGTATCGGGGCTTCAGAGCCTTGTACCATCTAAAGTAGAAGGTTTATCTGTTAGCTTATAACCTGATTTCTATTTTCCAGTTCTTTGCATTGTTTTGAGGGTCCAGAATGGCTTCATTTGAAAAGAGGCAGAGAACAATTTGCAAGAGGTCCGGTGGCGAAGGTTGATCCTCAAGGCAGGTGTGGTGGAGTTCTTGTCTATGATTTGCAAATGATAATACTAAAGACTTCTCAGGTTTATTATCTATACTTCATCGACTCAAATAATTTTGTAGCATCTTATTTCTCTTTTACCTTTTTTTCTGTAAAAATAAGATATTACTATTTCTTCAAATGATCATTAGCATATAAATGATTACTTCAAATGATTCATTGATGATTTATAAACCATAAAAAGATTTCTCGCCTAATGATCACGTTTTGTGCCTTTTTGGTCAATTAAGTAGTGACTCATCTATGGCAAAGACTTTTGTAGTTTGTGTAATTATAGAAAACTGGATCTTTCTTGGAGAGGTTTTGGTAGTAGTAAGGATGGAAAGGTACCTTTTCTGTGCGCTATGCATACATTGGTTTGTTGCACTTGTATGGAGAGAAATTTCAGAACTTTTTTCAGTTTATTTTTGTTCTGCTTTAAGATAAGTGGTTTCCTTAGCTTCTTTCTTTTGCTTGCCTAGTGGTTTTGTTTAGGCATGAAATTTCAGAACTTTTTTCAGTTTATTTTCATTCTGCTTTAAGATATAGTGGTTTCCTTAGCTTCTTTCTTTTGCTTGCCTAGTGGTTTTGTTTAGGCATATTAATGTAGAACAAAAATGGGATCTGGAGAAGATCATCAAGTCTCCAAAATTCTTGTGTGATAATAATTTCTTACAAACAACCATAGTTCTACTTGTACTAGCTCAAAAATCTTGAATCTTAATATTAAATAGAAAACAGTGCATCAATCCCTCTATTTGTAAGAATTTTCAAGATTTAGCAACTATATGGTGAATTGTCAAAGCTTAATCACATCATATATTAACACAGTAGTAATCATAAATACTGAAAAGGTACTGTGTATTCCCATGGAGTTGTTCTATATTCCAATGACCACAAAGCGAATAATCAGCAATAAAAACTTTCTTGAGCCATTTCTTTTTATTTTTAAAACATGTTTTTTTTCTGCATTAAACTATAAATGCTTGAATGTACTGGTCTGTCACTTGTCTTTCTTTGAATGGTCAGCTGTTGAAGGATATGCTGCATGTATTTCTGTTGCTAATACAACACCATTGCTAGAATGCACTTTACTGCAAGTGTTATAACGTACTCCGTTGCATTCTTTAATCCACCTGACTTCAAGAATCTGATTAAATGAAACATTAGCTATGATTTATTTTATTATCTCATGGAAAATTTCTGTCAATTAATCTTTGTTGTCTTTTAATCTCTTCTATTTATGTATTATTGTTGTCAGGCTGGTTCTGGTTTAGTTGGGGAGGATGATGTGTCGGGTTCTGGAGGTGCAGTTGCTGCTCGTGTTGACTCATCTTATATGATAAATCTGCGTGACTTGGATATGAGGCATGTCAAAGATTTTACATTTCTTCATGGTGAGCATCACAGTTTTATTTATTACCATCTTGCCACTTATACTTTTTTTAATGGCAATGACAAAAATGCTAGGTTTCAAGATATTGAGTTCAGGTTAAATTTATGATGAAATGGAATCATGTTTGTTACAAATAACATCGATGTTAATTAATTCTTTAAGTATAAGTTTCAATAAAGATGAGGGAAACTTTTTGTGGGGAGAAAAAGTGGCCTTAGCCCAAGGGAAATGAAAGCAAAAAAGAACTATCTTTGGCAAATATATCCCCACCATAGCATCAATTATAAGCATGGAGAGGTCACTAGAAGTGACAGAAATCATGTGAGATTCAGGAGAAAGTTGTGTGCTCCAATTGGTATGATTTAATTTTCTTCACACTCAGTAAGGACGACTGATTATTGAGGCCTTAACTTCATTCCAGACCTATGAATGTGGCAAAAAAAGATGGTCTTCTGATTTGAAGTTTGCCTTCACAACACAATAGTTTTATTCCTAAGATAGACAGGCCACATTTGACATTAATTAATTAATTTTTTTTTAAAAAAAGAAGTTAATTATATGTATTTCTTTGCTGTTTTGTTTTGGAGAGAAGTAATAAATGATAACAATTGAAATGGAAGCTCAGGATTTCATTTCTAGAGCAAAAGAATTTACCTGGCAATTCTTTTGCTGTGTTCTTTTTGGAGAGAAATGATAAACGATAACAATTGACATGTAATCTACATGCATGCATTCCAATCCACTCACAAATTATAGAAAGATACCCGACTGTACTCTTTGATTACAATTAAAATAGACTGTTGGTTCAGTGAAAATGATATGTTTTTTAAATTCATTTCCTTCTTCCTTCTATGGTCTCCTTTGTGAATTAAATTAGTCATCAGAAGTCAAAATATTACAAATTATGGTTCTTTCGTTTCATGCTTTGTTTATCTATTTTTGTTTACCTGAAGAAGTATTATGTACATTAGTTTGTGCTATTTTTGATTTAAGGAGTCTTTTGTAAATCGGGTTAACTGATTGTACAGGCTATATTGAACCTGTGATGGTGATCTTGCATGAACATGAGCTGACTTGGGCTGGGCGTGTTTCATGGAAACATCATACTTGCACGATATCAGCACTTAGCATCAGCACAACGTTGAAGCAGCATCCACTTATTTGGTCAGCTGTTGTAAGTTTAACGTAGATGCCTAGATGTCTCTTTAACCATTGACCATTTTGTTAAATGTGACTCTGACAAAATGGAACGTTTTAATGGGTTTATTTTCCTTTCCTTTTTCCCTCTGTTCAATATCTAAGTTAAGTTGGAGTTTCATATGTTATAGTTTTTGCTTAACCTGTCCATTTTTTAATGCTATCCATCTGTTTTGTATTTAGTTTTTCTCTCTTTTAATAACTTTTATATACACAAGGGCCTGTGAGTAATGTCTATCATGTTCTGTTATCTTTCTTATTTTTCATAAGTTACTTCTTGCACTCCAGGTCTCTCTTTTAAACCGAAAATTAATAAGCACATAAAATGATTATCTTTAAACAAGCACGTAAATAATTTATAATCTTTGAATGTTATTTCTTCACGAATGTCATACATATCTCCGAAGTTTGGCATAATTTTACTTCTGCTCACTATGCTCTTTTTGAAGATTTAACTTTGTGTTTGTCATATTCATTTTTAGAATCTCCCCCACGATGCCTACAAGCTTCTTGCAGTGCCCTCGCCAATTGGTGGTGTTCTTGTCATTGGTGCAAACACTATTCACTATCACAGTCAGGTACATGTGTTGCTCAGGCATAATTATGCAATACTGCTTGATTTCTATATTTTGGACAGATATTTGTATAGATTTTGTGTGTGTGGATTCGCTCATTCTTTAGTTTATGGTTCACAAAGGAGATGGGCAATAATCTAATTAAAAAGGTTCTTTTTGCAGTCTGCTTCATGTGCATTGTCCTTGAATAGCTACGCTGGTCCCCTTGATAATAGGTAGCGATTCCCTCTCTCTCTCTCACACACACACACACACATTCTTGAAAAAGAAAAATTTGATTATGGGCTTTGAATTCAAAACTGATCGACATAATTCCTATTATATTTTGTTTAGACTTTTTTAATCCAAGGACATTCCTTTTCAATTGCCTATTTCTATTTGATTCACATGTCATGGCTTTGTGTGAAAATTGTAATGATATTACTGGTGTGCAATGATTTTCTGATCTGTGTTTTTCTATTTAAGTTCTATTGATTGTCAATTTCATTTCAGTCAGGAGATGCCAAGATCGAGTTTCAGTGTGGAACTTGATGCTGCCAATGCAACTTGGTTATTGAATGATGTAGCCTTGCTGTCAACAAAAACTGGTGAACTGCTACTGCTTACTCTCATTTATGATGGAAGGTGTGTTGCTCCTCCTTTTTCTTCTTCGTTGTTCATGCTCATTATGTTGTGGATCTTATGTCAACATTACCTGATTGACTGGTAAACTATTTAGATTAAGATTACACTCCAATTGACATTGGATAGGTGTGGCTTCTACTTTGGGATGGAGAAAATGATAGTATTCTATACTCACAACAACAACAACAACCAAGTGGGGTTGGCTACATGGATCAAATTACGGCATTACGCCATAATTTGATCCATGTAGCCGATCTCACTTAGTGGGACAAGGCTTGGTTGTTGATGTTGTGAGTATGGAATACTATCATTTTCTCCATCCCAAAGTAGAAGCCACACCTATCCAATGTGAGTATAGAATGTATTCTATACTCACATTATAAAATTTTCAAACATCCATTCTTGCGGTTGGACTTGCATCTTTCTCTTCCTCTTCCTCTCTTTTGTAATTATATAATGTTATACTTCTTATATGAAAGTAACGGATTGCAACCCAAGGCTGTGTCTGTTTTCTACACTCAACTTTTTTTGTAATTTTCTTTTGCATTGAAGGAATCAATTTTGGGCGTTTTTAACTCTTGATAATTTGATCTGTAGTCTTTACTCTTAAAGGTAGAAGGAAATTAATTTTAAGAGTTGTAGAGTATACAGCATGATAGAAGAAGAGAACAAGATAGTTTTTCTTTCTCCCTATTGCAGCTGTTGTTGTTTGTACCAGTGTGCTCAAAACAATACAAAGTACAATTATGATTGAACCTCTTTGAAGCATAAACCTATCAATGTTTTTAAATTTTCAGGGTTGTTCAGAGACTTGATCTTTCCAAGTCAAAAGCTTCAGTTCTATCATCTGTAAGTTTTAAAGGTCTTTCATGTTATGCTAACGATATAGGTTTGACTCTACCCTTTACAAATCAGTTTTGAGATTGAATTTTGCTTCTGTAAAATCTGCAATTTTTTTAGGGTGTTACGACAATTGGAAATTCTATGTTTTTTCTCGCCAGTCGATTAGGAGACAGTATGCTGGTGCAATTTTCTTGTGGATCGGGTGTTTCAATGTTATCGTCCAATCTAAAAGAAGAGGTGCATATTAGATTCCTTGAATATTTCTGCTGCCTTCTTTTCATAAATTCTTTTAATAATATTTCTTTCAGTATATAAATATGTTACATTGACGCTGTTATCTTTATTTCTTACTTCCATGGTCTACCTGTTTAGTCATTTTTAACACATTCTCCTGCAAGTTTATAGGTTGTTGATTATGACGTAGATGCTTCTTCAGCAAAGAGATTGCGGAGGTCACCTTCTGATACTTTACAAGATATGGTCAGTGGTGAGGAGCTCTCCTTGTATGGGTCTGCTCCAAATAGAACAGAATCAGCACAGGTAGTGTTTTGTTATGGACAGGAGAAGTAACATCTTTCATGTATTCTTCTTTACTTTCTTCTCCAATTTTATTGTGGTATTTTCTATAATGTTTAGGTGTATTAAATTTGCTGAACTAGTTATATATTGGCTGCAGAAATCCTTCTCGTTTGCTGTGAGGGATTCATTGATTAATGTCGGTCCTTTGAAAGATTTCTCATACGGTTTAAGAATAAATGCTGATGCAAATGCTACGGGGATAGCCAAACAGAGTAACTATGAATTGGTCAGTATTTTTTATGTTACTATGAGTACTTTAAAAAACTACTATTATCTTGGTTAGAGTGTGGTCTGAGAAATTAATTGGTCAGTATTTTTTATTTGTTACTATGAGTACTTTAAAAAACTACTATTATCTTGGTTAGATTGTGGTCTGAAGAAAGCTCTGTAGTCAATTCTGGATAGTGAAGTGTAGCAGCGTACCCCATAAATGTTGTGGCGGTAATACGGTATAACGAGTAACCCTATGGTTGCTACCTTGAAGTTTTAGGAAACAATACAAGAAATTTATGCCAAAGTAGCATAGGCATACAACAGTTTTTTTCTTCTTCAAAGAATACACAAAATTGAAGACATATGCATGACTAATAATCGAAGTTCACTGTTACCGATATTCCAACCTATTATAAAGCAAATAAGTTTTTCGGTGAAATGACCAAAAGTCCAATACAAACCATAGGAAACGGCTATAAGTTGATGGCACATTCGAATTTTGATAGGGGGTTCCCTGCAGTGAATGCTAGAGCCGCTATTTGTCCTATTTTGTTGTCACTTAAAAACACATCACAACTGAGTTCCGTGTAGTGCGTAGGGGCTGCTATGTATGCAACACTGCTATTGACTACAGAGGAAGAAAGGGTTAAGAGATTGAAAGTGCCTATCAATCTGATTGTAGATTTTTAGTTTTTCATTGAACCCAACTTCAAGCCCATTGTGTTTGTGATAGTTCTGTTTTACTGTTCCAATATATTTCGTATAACATATCTTATGCCATTATGCAGGTGTGTTGTTCTGGTCATGGAAAAAACGGTTCTCTTTGTGTTCTTCGACAATCAATTTGCCCAGAAGTGATTACTGAGGTTTGTCCATGGTTCATTATCTTGAGCCATTTTTTGTTTCGCATATCTTGATGCTTATGTTTTAAGATTTTTAAAGTTTCTATTCAATTTCATATAAAAAGCAATTAATACCTTTGTTTTTGATGCCATATCAGTATGATGCTATTATAATACACAATATTTGATTTGAATGTATTGTTTTCATTTTTCGGTAATTTTCTTGTAGTTTACAGAGTGGCATATATGATCTTTTATGAACCACTTACAATAATTCCAAAAACTGTATGGATCATTCACTATATTTTTGTGATGCATAATTTCAGGTTGAGCTTCCTGGTTGCAAAGGAATATGGACTGTTTATCATAAGAGCACACGTTCACTTAATGCCGACTCTTCTAAGCTGGATGAAGATGAGTATCATGCATACCTTATTATAAGTTTGGAGTCTCGTACTATGGTAATTTCTTTTCTTTTCATTCAATCGTGGAAGGATAAGATTATAATTCATAAAATTGTTTAAAGTTTTTTTTTTTAATCCAATTCGTGAATAGAGTTTTAATCAAATCAGTTGAGGATAAGAAGTTCAAGTATTATATTACATCTTAGGAGAAAAATTCACTTGATGGCTTTTGGACAAATATTTCTTAAAGTCGGATTTGGATTGTCCTTCTGGTAAAATTAACTATTGAAGTGACTCATAAATATAAAATGACATAAAATTACATGCATGTTTAATTTTTTATAAATTATATTTGTAATCCTTTTTAACGAATATATCTATCTAACAATAAAAAAAACTAATTTTATTTCGAAGTATTTTTCATCTTTAAAATGATAAATGTGATATATTAATTTAATTGAGATTGTTTTTAACATTTCACTTTATTATCATATCTTTTTATTTTTGTATTTTTTAAAGAATATCTTTTCATTTAAATTGGTAAAAGAAAATAAATGATAAGTATGTACATATGAATTCAATAGAAAGAATCCGTTTTAAAAAAGAATTTCAAATCTGGAATCAATTTTTCAACAAATTGGAACGATAAAAATTTAAAATGTAAGAGCAACATAGGATGTGCATCATCAAACTCAAAAATGTGGGTGGTTATATTTTTTTTTTTTATAAATATTATTAAAGGTAAACAATGGAATAAAAGGTTAAAAGCTATATGCTCAAAAGCTAGTTAAAATAGCAGCTATAAGTTAGTGAGAGAAGCTTGTTACTAAACACATTTTATTTTTTAAAACAAGCTTATAAGCTAGTCTAATAAGCTATAAGCTAGCTTATTGTCTTTACCAAACATAGTCTTTGAGGTGTAGAACTAGAAAGCATAAAAATATTTTGCTGCAAGACTTTTTGAAATTGCTTTATTGGGTTTGGTCAGATAGGCATGTTGGGGAAGGATCCATCATCCATGGATAGAAGTAATTTTCGTAAAGTTGTTGGATAGATTGCTCTCTCTTTTTTTTTTTTAATTTTCTTTATATGTTCCCTTCGCTTTTAAGATCTCTCACGGTTACTTTTGTTCTTTTCTTTCCCCATTTTCCAATAGTGTGCACTTTCAAGTATTTTGTTTTCTAAATTTCTTTTGTTCCATCATTTCAATGGAATTTCCCTCGCAAATTTTGGAAAGTAAATGGTGGTAATTTTAATATATATTTTTTTAATTTACTTATGAAGTTACAATGTCTATATTTTTTGCTTCTTATGGTTAGGTACTAGAAACAGCTGATGTTCTGAGTGAGGTTACTGAAAGTGTTGACTACTATGTTCAAGGAAAAACGCTTGCTGCCGGGAATTTATTTGGGAGGTCAGTCTTTATCAGATTTTGCTTCTTGCTTTTATGAATTTCTTTTGTGCTTTACTGTTTTCTTTTGTGCTTCTATTCCCATTATGACTAGTCTTCACCTTTCAAAGTCTTGTATTTGGGTGGTCAGCCTTTGTCCATGTTCATGGTCCTCATCAAGGAGAGTTAGATTCGCAGGCTCTCAAATGTTTCTTCATAGGGTATGTCTCAGATAAAAAGGGGTACAAATATTATCATCCTGATAGTCGTTAGTTTATGTTTCGTGGATGTCACACTTCATGAAACCGAGTCATGCTACAATATTCCTCAGCTTCATTGGGAAAAGAAGACCAGAAGCTGAGTCCCTTGGGTTGTTGTCATCTGAGTCTCTTGAGTCATCTTAGTTCCTTTAGTTGTCACCCTTTCCTTCTTTGCAGGATTTCACTTCCTAGAGTTCAAATCTTGCCACCCTTATTCTTGTTCTTGTAATAAAAGTTGAATTTCAGCACAAGGTAGGTGGTATGCTTGTGTATTATCAAAGCTTCAAGCTCAAATGTTTATTGTATAAGAGGATGTGTTTAGGTATATATTATGAACATTTATTCCTGCCATCCTCTAATTATCCAAATTTACCTCGTTGATTGTCATGTTTCCTATGTCTTATTGTAGCTAATTTTTCTTTTGACAGTTTCTCATTTTGCTGATTTCAATTTAATACTATAAGGTATACCTAATAGAATCGTGGTTTTGTTGATAGACGTCGTGTTATTCAAGTCTATGAACGTGGTGCTCGAATTCTGGATGGTTCTTTTATGACCCAAGATGTAAGCTTTGGAGCTTCTAACTCTGAATCTAATTATGGATCTGAGAGTGCTTTGGCACTATCCGTTTCTATAGCTGATCCATACATCTTGCTCAGAATGAGTGATGGGAGTGTTCGACTTTTGGTTGGAGGTAAATTTTTGTTAGTTACTTCTGTCCAAAAAGATTAAAGTTATCAATTTTATTAGTTTCTTTTCATAATTTTTTGCACGATCAGTTTATCCTTATTTATTTATTTTTGCTGATGATAATACTTCTATTATTTCTATTCCTTATGTTGATTCCTAGTGGACTGAGAACATAGTGCAAGCTTCTTTAAATGTTTCTGAGAAACCGTCTAGTATCTAATTATTTTTTCCCTTGCAATTTCCTTGCTCATCTCAATTTACAGATCCTAGCACCTGCAACATTTCTGTCACTTCTCCAACTTCATTTGATAGTTCAAAGGGACCAGTTTCATCATGTACACTCTACCATGATAAAGGACCCGAGCCATGGCTAAGGAAAACAAGTACTGATGCATGGCTTTCTACTGGTGTCGGCGAGGCCATTGATGGTACTGATGGTGCAGTTCAGGACCACGGGGATGTTTATTGTGTTGTATGTTACGAAAATGGCAACCTTGAAATATTTGATGTGCCCAATTTCAGTTGTGTTTTTTCTGTGGAAAATTTTCTGTCTGGAAAGAGCCATCTTGTTGATGTTCTCACAAAAGAGGTGCCAAAGGATTCCCAAAAGGGGGATAAAGTTTCTGATGGAGTGGGCAGCCAAGACAGGAAGGATGCCCTGAATATGAAGGTTGTGGAGTTGGCCATGCAGAGATGGTCAGGGAAGCATAGCCGTCCATTTCTTTTTGGGATTTTGAGTGATGGAACAACTCTTTGTTATCATGCATACCTTTATGAAAGTCCAGACGGTACTTCTAAGGTTGAGGATTCTGTATCAGCTGGCGGGCCTGTTGGCCTTAGCAATACTAGTGTTTCTCGGCTTAGAAATTTGAGATTTGTTCGTGTGCCCTTAGATGTGCATGCCAGGGAGGAGACATCAAATGGATCACCTTGTCAACAAATAAATATTTTCAAGAATCTTGGTAATCATGAAGGGTTCTTCCTATTGGGGTCAAGACCGGCTTGGGTTATGGTTTTGAGAGAACGGCTTCGTGTTCATCCACAGGTCAGAACCAATCCTTCTCTACATAATATATCCATGTTTTTAGCTATATCTTCAAGTTATTCAATTTTTTTGTGATATAATGCTACGCCCTTTGTTTTACCGATATTGCTGGGTGGTTTGGAATGTGACTTTTCAAATGTTATCACCTTTCCTAACTATTATTTATGTTGAATAAACTTGCACAACAAGCCAATTGGAATTAATTCGATGCTTCATACCAAGGCCATATTTTCCGTAATGGTTGTTGCTAAAATGTTAGTTATAGAAACCATCACAAGTGATGTCATTGTCTCTTCACACATTGCATATATATGTTGTTCTTGCGTGCGCACGTGTGTGTTGACACGATTCAACGACATAAAATGTCAAACTTAGAAAATGACGCCAATTGTAACTTCTTGTAAGAAATGACGTTTTTAAATTCAACCACGAGTTATTAGCTACTAAGGAACATTTATTTATATTTTAAAGATCACAGTCTAGCTAACTTGTGGAACATTGCACAAGATAAGAAGTATTAATTGCTCAATATTTTTCTTACTGGGATGAGAGAGATTAAATGGAGGTAATTTACAAAATAAATATGAAAGATAGTAACTAATAAGGAAAAAGATGAGTAACAAGTTCTTCTTATCATGTGCAAGGTTGCACACTTTAGAAAAATCCAATGAATATATTATCTTTTAAAATAAAGTAGTGCAATAGAGTATCAATTAATTTTTCATTTGCATGAAATTTTATAAGTGTGATCTACTGTATGATAATTCTGAATTCAAAGGTTGGTATGGTTAGTTTTGTATTCTACATGAATTATTAATTGGCATAAGTCTCTGAACTTCACACCTGATGTCATTTGATCTGGGCGGAATGGTTAGTTTTGTATCTGTATCATATTATGATCCAGGCTTCTTGATTCTTCAGTACTATTAGTCGCTAGGTTTCAAAATTTCTCATTCGAGCATAACTCTACTTGATTCTTAAATTTCATTTAGAATTTAGATGTTGCTTGTATTATGAAAGTTCTTTTGAAAAGTCTCCTTAAACTGACATGAAGCAACCTTTTATTTTTCTATATGAGGATTCTGGAGTCATCAGTAAAAAATGGCTTCTGAGACTCCTTTTTATGATTTTAGTAGCTGTCGAAAGTTAGCATCCCAAGCCAATAATATACTTACAACTTTTCTTGAAGTCTAAACGACATTGCACAGGGGTGCCTTGCAGTCAATCTGTTTCACGCAAGTGGAGATTTATGAGTTTGTATCTTTCTCCTCTCCTGTCTCTTATTCCATTTGAATACATCCCTCCCCTCTTTTCTAAAAATGGCACCTACAATGATCTCTTATTTGTCTTAGCACTACTGGGCTGTAACAAAAAGAAATGAGAACGGGATACAGTTGTTTTAAAAAACACTGCTAAAAAATCAATTAGATTAATAATTTCATGGAAAATCATCTTAATCTTAATTCAACAATTTTTTTTTTTTTCGTTTATTTATATAACTTTTAAAGCTATGATGCATAATGGTTGAAGTGCATGATATAATTTTATTATATTATTATTATATCACCTTTACTGTTGACCGTGCTTCATGTTTTCTGGTATTCCTCCTTAGACCTTGGCTGGCTATTGGTGTTGAGTAGGCTCTGTAATAGGCACCTCCACCAATTGTTGATGCTATTTTTGTACACGTTGTAATATGTTATTGATTAGAAGGCATATCATGTTTGAGCATCACGATGTGTGGCTGCACTGTTCTAGCTTAGTTATTATACGTAGAATAAAGTATATTCATTTTGTGAATATGATTGTAGAAAAAAATTAACAGTCATCTTAATGTTTCCTTCTGTGACAGTTATGTGATGGGTCTATTGTTGCTTTTACTGTCCTTCACAATGTAAACTGCAATCATGGTCTCATATATGTTACATCACAGGTACAGGATAATACCTTCCTTTTATTGATAATTTATCATCAACTAAATCTGTAATTGTGGCTGACTTTTATTTTGTGTATCTTCTATATAGGGTGTTTTGAAGATATGCCAATTGCCTTCTGGCTCAAACTATGATTGCTACTGGCCTGTACAGAAAGTGGGTTTTCTTTCTTTTCATAGTGTCTGTTCTCTTCATATTACTATCTTCATTTTCTGCAATGTTATTTAATGTTTTATTTTTTGAAGAGGGTTATTTAATGTTTTCTAATTTTTGAGATCATCCTCAGGTTCCTCTAAAGGCTACTCCACATCAAGTAACTTACTTTGCAGAGAAGAATTTGTATCCGATTATTGTTTCATTTCCTGTGAGTATATGTCTTTTCTTTTAGTTTTTTATTTTATTTAAATTTTCCTGTAGTATTCAAGAGCATAATTGATAGAATACAAGGTTATATCTATTACACATTTAATTATAATTATAAGTTTTTCCTGTGGATGGAATCTTGTACACAAAATGCTTGATGGTTCAAGCATATGTAAACAATTACATGTAGCATATTTACAAGTTACAACATTGTGCTAAGAATTAGACTACAAAACTAATCATGCACTTTTTTCCCCACTTGCATGTATCTTGATAAGTAAACTGTCTCTCTCTCTCTCTCTCTCTCTCTCTCTCTATATATATATATATATATATATATATATATATATTAAATATTTTCAAATATTTACAAAAATACCACTTATTTGTGTTTATTTTCTAGTGCATTTTTACTCCATCAGCTGTTCATTTAATATTATGTGATTAAGAATTGCTGGTTATTTCTATTATTTTTGTTGGTGTGGTTTAAATGATTTATTCCTAATCAACTGGATAACTTCCGTTTTTGTTTTTATGGTTCATATGGAAGTGGAACGTTTCTTTATCCTTTTCTTTTTATTGCTTTATGCATCAAGGTTTTAGATTCATGAAGTAATGCTACTTTTTAATCATTCTCATCAGGTTCTTAAGCCACTAAATCAAGTCATTGCTTTAGTTGACCCAGATGCCAACAATCTGACTGAGAATCAGAATTTGAATTCGGATGAGCAAAACCACTTTTATAGCATTGAAGAATTTGAGGTTCGTATTATGGAGCCAGAAAAATCTGGTGGCCCTTGGCAAACGAAGGCAACAATACCCATGCAAAGTTCAGAAAATGCTCTCACTGTGAGGATGGTTACACTGATGGTAAATTTTCATCCTTTGGTTTTCAAAGCAAGCTGAATTCTAAATATGGTAATGCAAATTATGCTGTGGAATACTGCTTGCAATTATTGATTTCTATTTGTGAAATATATCTTAATTGTAGAATACATCGTCAAAAGAAAACGAAACACTTTTAGCCATTGGTACTGCTTACGTGCAAGGAGAGGATGTCGCTGCAAGAGGGCGTATACTCTTGTTCACTTTGGGGAAAAATACTGATAATCCACAAACTCTGGTATATCTCTTAATGTGGAAATGTTGTCCCTTTACTCTCAATTTAGATACTATCCTTATTTGGATATCTAAAAATATTAATATACTTTACAGGTTTCAGAGGTGTACTCGAAGGAATTAAAAGGTGCTATATCTGCCATGGCCGCACTTCAGGGTCATCTATTAGTAGCATCTGGTCCAAAAATTATCCTGCATAAGTGGACTGGCACTGAGTTGAACGGTGTTGCATTTTTTGATGTGCCACCGTTGCATGTTGTGAGCTTAAATATTGTAAGTGATCTTTCCTTAAGTATTTATCATGATGAATGTATGATAAAATCGACAATGGAACAATGCAAGCAATGTTTAATTATTTTCATCAATCTTTAATTTTCCTAATAATTTTACTAATGCTAAGATTAAATATGAACCGTTAGGTCTAAATATACGGCTGAGATTTGAAGATCAGATTAAAATAGTCACGTGCTTTGTTCTTCTACTTCACTTCTTCTCCAAAACCACACCTGCAACACCAAGTCCAAAACACAACAACTCCAACAATCTGAACAAAACCAACACCATTAACACAACCACAAACCCAACATCAGTGTCAATGAAAACCACATCCTCTCGAATCTTGACAACACCACGCCGTCAAAAGTTTTTCTTCTCCTCTTCTATATTTCTTCCACTGTTTTTCTGGATTTAAAGTGTGAACTTTTGAAGAGATTAATTTAACCTTTCCAGATTTTTTTTTTTCCAATTATAGGATTGCATTCAAATCCAATTATGGATAAAAGGGAAAACTTTTGTTTTGCAAAAATTTAATCCTTAGTTACGGTACTTTTTTATTTTTTTATATTGAAATTCAGTTAAAATTGATGTCCAATTCAAATGCTTTCTCCAAATTTATAGACAGATTTTGCAATAATCACATACGAGTGAAAGAAATAAAAACGGAAATCATATGAGAAAAAGAAGAAATCAATGAATTAAAATTGAATTGGCGCAACGAGATGAGGAGCCGACGACTAATGAGATGGTGGCTGACCGACCGGTGGGTATGGCAGCAGACAAGTGATGATGGTTGGTGTGGCGGTGTAGTTGAATGAGAAGATGTATCGATTTCAACTGAAAAGGAAAGCAGAGTTATAGGAAGTGGAAACACTTTGCACGTGATATAATAAAACGAGCTTTCAAATCTCAGCCGCATATTTAGATCTAAGGGTTCATATTTATTCTTATCATTCTCACATATAACTTCATTCTCGCTTGATATGTCCCCTATATATACATATATTATAAAGTGAAAGAGTAAAAAATAAAATGAATGGGGAACTATGGTAACTGGATGTTATCAGAGGGACTTTTTTTCCTTCATGTTTTAGTTTATAACTATTATCAATTTTGCAGGTAAAAAACTTCATCCTAATTGGCGACATCCATAAAAGCATATATTTTCTTAGTTGGAAAGAGCAGGGTTCTCAGCTTAGCTTATTAGCTAAGGATTTTGGTTCTCTTGATTGTTTTGCAACAGAATTTTTGATTGATGGAAGTACTCTGAGTCTCATGGTTTCAGATGATCAAAAAAATATCCAGGTTTGTCTTAAGGTTGCTTGGTAATATATTGTTTCAGTTTATTTGTTGTGTTTATATTTGTATATTTTTGGCCTGTCCTCAAGACATACAACCTTTGTAATGTATGGAAGCAGATTTTTTACTATGCACCAAAGATGTTAGAGAGTTGGAAAGGACAGAAGCTTCTTTCAAGAGCTGAATTTCATGTTGGGGCACACGTGACTAAATTCTTAAGGCTGCAGATGTTATCCACTTCTGATCGAACTGGTTCAGCTCCAGGCTCAGATAAAACCAATCGTTTTGCCTTGTTATTTAGTACATTGGATGGTAGTATTGGTTGCATTGCTCCTCTTGATGAGATCACATTCCGTAGACTGCAGTCTTTGCAGAAAAAGCTTATTGATGCTGTATCCCACGTTGCTGGTCTAAATCCAAGAGCTTTCAGACTATTCCATTCTAATGGAAAGGCCCATCGTCCAGGCCCTGACAGTATAGTTGACTGCGAGCTGCTATGCCAGTATGTTTTATTTTCTCATCTAAACATTATCTGAACAGTTGTCAAACGGATTTCAGTCTTGGTAAAAACAATAAGCAAAGTAGTTTATTCATTATATGTTGAAGAATTGTGTTTTGCAACAAGAATTAATAGCCATATAAAACACATTATAGATTGTTTTTTGTTGAATATTATTGCGATTATGTTAAGAGAACAAACAAGCAGTAATCTGAACATATAGAAAAGTACGAACTAGTGGACCTAATATGAAAACCCTAATGATTACATATTCACAATATGTACAAAACCTGCACACTACCAAACAGAGATTGAATCATTAGAAGTTAAAAGTTAAAACAATCCAGGTAATTTTTCTTCATTTGCATAATCAATCTATGATAGCCATGTTGGGAAAGCTATACGATGCCGATGCAGTTACCTATGTTAGACATCTACAATTTGTGTTTTTCTTAATACTTTGGTTCCCTATTTTGAATTGTAAAATCTGTCTTGATCTGCTTTATTACAGTTATGAAATGCTTCCATTGGAGGAACAGCTTGAAATTGCTCACCAGGTTGGAACAACTCGATCACAAATTCTCTCAAATCTAAATGATCTGTCTCTTGGAACAAGCTTCTTGTAAGAACGGTCATCGTTTGTAAATCAAGAAACAAGGCTGCCCATGTCTTGCCAAGTTCTTGGCGGAGTTGTTTACTTTAATAAAGTTGCATTTGTCTTTAATTGCTTCAACATGGTCAAAAGCTTTGGGCTAGCAGTGGATACAGGCAGCCTTTGGACATTGATGTTCAAAATTGATTCCAATGATAGGTTTCATATTCTGTATATCAAAGGTTAAATTGTATTATCCTCCATCCCGGAACAATTAATGGAAAGGCCCAAGTGGGATGTAATGTAATGTAACATGCATATTTTCTAGGCTTGGGTCAGAAGGACGAGTGAGGCAAATTCCCAAGTGGGATGTAATGTAGCATGAATTTTGTTAATTTGTTCACCTAGAGAAGCAAGCTAGAAAACTGAACCATTAGAATGTAGGTTCTTTTCTGTATGTCAGCATTTAGAATTCTTTGTTGTAACATTATGTAATTAGTCTTTTTTCTCCGATTCAAAATATGATGGTTTAGATTAGAGCAGATGAAATAACATGAATGTTTAGTCACAAATGAATGACATTGTAATTTAATTGCCATATATTATGTTTGTCCTTGTAGAATAAAACTGTCTGAAACTGGTCTTTTTGTTGCTGCAAAAACTGGGCCATCTGATTCTTTAAACAGGCTCTAATGTTTGTCAAAGGAATAAACAACACGGTGGTGTTTATGGTGGGAGGGGGATTTAATTCCTTCAAAAATACCTTTTGTTTGGATTATAGAATCCGAATGATGTTTCGTCTTCTATATTCTATAATTCGAACTGGATAAAAACTTAAGGAAAACAAAGAATCATGCTGATGTTTGTTCAGAGTGTGCAAACATACGCTTCGGTAAATAGAAGCCGAAACCTTTCATGATACTTTAGATTATATTATTTGAAATGTATCAAACATTCAAGAAGACTGTGTATAGGCAAATTGTATTGTACAAATACACACATTTTAGATTATATAATTCGAACATTTAATAAACAGTTTAGATTATATAATTCAGCACAGAGGCAGAATCAATGATTTTTTTTGGATGATACATAATGTTTTCACAAAATGGCAAATCAGATTGATTTAAACATGCATTCACTCAAATTATAAGAAAATACTTTAATGGAAACGGTATGAAATAACACAAATTAAACATCGATTGTACAAATTAAACACAAATTATCCATAGGTTACATCAAAATATTCAAACACAAGATTAGGTTAGGTTACATCAAAATATTCAAACACAAGATTAAAACCGTCATTTGTTCAAATGTTACAACAACAACATAAAACTATTGGGTAACCCTAACACGCTACGACGATAAACCCATCCTCCATGAACCTCTTGTCGAATTGCTTCCAAACTCTCTCATTCAGCACTCCCCCTCTTCACCGCACCACTACCCATGACAGATAAAACATGGCCTCTGATACACCCTAAGCTTCTAGTCATGCCTAGCCATTGATAGTCTCCCTCCTACTCAACAACAATATCATTAAGGGCCTCATGCTCAGGTGATATCGGGATGTGAAATGGAATAAAACCATCTTATGTAACTAGGTACCGCCTCAATACCAGTCACAACAGGAACACCCAAGTCTTGATCTCTCAGCGCATGGTCAAGATACTGCATGCAACGGTGACTGATCTCCCTTAATGTCGTCTGGGGACTTCCACTCTCATGTGGATCCCTAGGGATGATTTTGACATAACCAAACTGGCGCATCACCTGCTCCAGCAAAGATCGGACCCTACGAGGTCCGTATTAAGACATCCAGAAAAAAGACTATCGCTCGATTAAACATATCTGACGGTGATCACGATACAGGTTCAAATGAACACCACCACCCCACCCCCAAATCCAGCTAATCTAGATGCGCTCTTGTAGGATCTGGTGTAGAACGACCCTTCAATGGTACAAACATCATGGCATGTGGATGTCGATCATCTATGTATCCACCCTAATAATATCTGGCCCTGGTTCCTTGAAAGTGTTCAAATATCAAAATCTGCAAAGTCAATGTAACACCCTGATATTTATAATTGTCGGTTTTTTTTTATTTTTATAATTTTATTGATTTATTATTTATTTATTATCTAATAAGTTATTTGATGAATTATTACCATTATAATTATTTTTTTTTTTTGAGAGAAACCATTATAATTATTTAATTAAAAGGGACTAATTTCATTAATTCTATTATTAATTTTGATTAAGTCAAAATTGAACCATTCTTTGGTGGGTCATTGCAATTACACGTGATAGGTTTACTCTTTCTAACTCATGCTCACATCTTCGGCGATTAGGAGGAACGTATGATGACTAATGAGGTAGAATTAGAAACAATTAGAAGGAACGTATGATGGACTAATGAGGTAGAATTAGAAATTTTGAACACTAGTAAGGTACACATTATTTTGGTTAAAGGAGTTAAAGAGCAAGACCAACACCAACCGGTTCATAATCACAATTAGTCAAATCGTGCATTCTCTCCTCCTTTTCATTGCTGAACGTGTGGTTTCTATTGTTCATTCACCGAAGAAAAAGAAGAAGAAGAAGAAATCAGATCAATATATCAAATATATATGCTAGTGCTAAATTTTCTATATTACTAGTAATTAGTAATGGTAATAAGATATCTATTATTTGATATATTAGATTAGCGAAAATTTATATATCTTTCGGTCAAACAAAAAAGTCTTTATTTTTGTATTGGATTACAAATTGAAAAGGATCATGGATATCATATAAACACACTAAAAAAATTCAAGATGGTTCTTAATAAAAAAAAAACTATAAAGCAGCTGCTTTGGGTTTTTTTTAGAATTGCTTAGTTCCAATCATGTAATATTGTTCTATCATCTATATTTAGTCACATGTAGGTTATTCACATGTTTTCTATATAGCATGAACAAAACATGTCTTATCTCATGGAGCTTCTTCGCTTTGTCATTTTCTATGTGTTTCTTATGCTCTTCCTTGATAGATGGACCCAAAAAGATAAGAAACACATTTGAATAACATCGTGTGGTGGGGGAATAAGATAGTCAAGTCGCAAGAATAATTGAAAGAACTTGCTTTGGGTTCTTTCTTGAGGTCCAAGAGTTGTTGCGGAAATGGAAAGAGAGTTTACAGTTACCCCTGAATTTTGTAGATTCTCTCTCAATTTTATCATCCACAAGATGACTGTTTTGGATTTGGAAATGATGAGAATCAGTTTTATTTAGATTTTGGGCTAGAAGACATCGTCTACATCACATGACTTCCCATCGATTGGATGCTAGTGACTATCTCAAATTTTATTTTGAAATTTTTATAATAGGAATATGTAATGTGACATTAACAAAAATATTGATATGATTGTGGCAGGTGACATGAAAAGTAGCAAAGGATGCTACCCAAATACTCGTAGACCATTTAGCTATGGAAAGACCTGATGCAAATAATATACTCATAGTTAGCTTAAAACGACACTTGAAAGGTGGGGTTGGTTTAGAAAAACTGCAAGCTCACTTTTGGCGTCTATGGATTTTTGGAGTGGGTGTGGAAAGGTCGATGCAAAGGCCTTCATATTACCTTCCTAGGAACTACTTTGCTTCCTACCCGGACAAGGAACTTTCTGCGAATTATTTGCTGCTTTTGGATTTTAAGAAGATCAATGACTATGCTTGGGGAGCAGTGGTGTTGGCAAATATCAAAAGATCTATGATTGAAAAATCAAAATCAACAAGTCTTTATTGTTTTAGTATGACTTTAACTATAAGTTTTAACATCTTTACATTGTCATTAATTTTCTTATGTTTCAAAATTTCCACGGGCTTGAAGGTGTGGTGGTGGTTGAATTGTGTTAACTTTTTCTTCGATTTCTCTTACTGAAGTCACTGATCAGAAGCAGATAAAGTTCAGCTTCTGAAGTGATTTTCGTTATTTTCTAGTTTCTTCCCTAGATGAATCTGAAATATTAGCTTTTGATTTTCAAGATTTTTTTTTGCAATTGTAACTTATTTAACACAAATTATTATTATTTTTACTTCAATTTTTAGTAGTATGCCTTGCACTAGTATTAAAAACGAGCAACATTTTCATCTTTCTACTTAGTAGAAGCAGAAAGTAAGCCTATTTTGATCTAGAAATTGAGGTCAACAGCTTTTACTTACATTTCTCATTTCATGGCTATCTTATTAGAAGCCACACAGGGTGAACAACCAATGAAGTATCAAAATCTCATTTATAACACAAAGTTTGAGGGACTCATGTTAATGCTTCAAATCACGGGGTCACATGCACCGAATAAGGAGGACACACTTGCAATTTTCTTAATTTATGCTTCATTTGTTCTTGTTTCATCGCCGATTGGTGCCACGGTTCATGGATATTTTTACGGTATAGGTAGTTCTGAGAAGTTAGATGTATCCGGATCTCCCATAAACGATGCTTCTATTGACAATAAACCGTTGAAGATGATGAAGATTGATGAAAAGGTTGTATGAAGATGAATATGAGGGAAGAAGATGAATAAATCAGGTGTTGGTGATACACAATTAGATCTGATAGACCTCATTTATCCAACGGTCTCCTTTTTTTGGGGGTTAAAATGAGTAAAATAGGACCAAATTGAATGATGGAAAGAAGATAAAGGACCAATTTGGAACGTTTAATAGTTAGGGGACCAAATTGAAAACTGAAAATAAGTAAAGAGACCAAATGATGGACTCATGTTAATGCTCTCTGCTCCTCCTCCTCCTGCTTCGGCTATCGCTTCTGCAATTCGCTGAATTATCATCCATTGTGTGTTTTTTGAAATTTAAACTCTTCAAACCCTTCTTATTTCCACTCTCAAGTTCTCTCTTCCTAAATTCATTATTTATATGTACATTAAATATTAAATAAATTTTGTCTTAAATATATTTGGCTTAATACATCATTTGGTCTCTTAACTTATTTTCAGTTTTCAATTTGGTCCCCTAACTATTAAACGTTCCAAATTGGTCCTTTATCTTCTTTCCATCATTCAATTTGGTCTTATTTTATTCATTTTAACCCCCAAAAAAAGGAGACCATTGGATAAATGAGGTCTATCAGATCTAACTGTGTATCACCAACACCTGATTTATTCATCTTCTTCCCTCATATTCATCTTCATACAACCTTTTCATCAATCTTCATCATCTTCAACGGTTTATTGTCAATAGAAGCATCGTTTATGGGAGATCCGGATACATCTAACTTCTCAGAACTACCTATACCGTAAAAATATCCATGAACCGTGGCACCAATCGGCGATGAAACAAGAACAAATGAAGCATAAATTAAGAAAATTGCAAGTGCTCCTACTCAAACAACAATCCAAGAAGGTGGTCTTTGATGGTAAGACATTTTGGGTGAATCTTTAGGTGTACCCCAATTCATATCATTCAATCAAACTCTAGCTACACTCAAAACTGTAATATTTCAAAACCATAGAAAAATATCTATTATCTAAATGTCAATTATAGAACATAGCAAAACTACATAGGAGATTCAGGTAAGTGGTTCCTGAGATGATGAGATCAATGACCAAGATCAACCCTGTTACATCCAATAATATACAAGTTAATCATCAAAATTAAATAAAATGTAACAAATTTTGATACCCATCAAGAAAAAACAAATTTTTTGAATAAAATCTAGATGAAATTGAAAAACCCAGAAAAATAAATGAATGAAAAAGAAATTTGGATCACGGGATTGATGAAAAGGAGAAACCTTTGTGGCGAGATTGTGAACAAGTTTGGAGTATGCAATAGTATGTGTCCAATGCGATGCGGAATTTGGAGGAATAATCCCTTACTCTAAATGCTTATTAGGTCATGCTACCACTAAACCTAATATTTCCCTCTAATTATCTAGCATTAATTGTTATTAGTCACTTAACCCTTAAAATTTTCCCTCCACTTATAAGCCTAATT
>Ga0228710_1003968_pt1 | contig 23418 bp, 13 predicted proteins | sample MedpolnodulmetaG_FD_177995 | JGI IMG/M metagenome (GOLD analysis project Ga0228710, IMG submission 177995) | Root nodule microbial communities from Medicago polymorpha collected in Santa Monica, California, United States - pink nodules | ecosystem: Host-associated > Plants > Roots > Nodule...
GTGAAGTACATAACTCTATATTAAACTTATCTACTTTTATTTCAGAAAAAAAGAATTAAACTCATCTATTTTCTTCACATTTTTTTTAAAACTTATCTATTATCTATTCCTTAAAAAAAAAAAAAACTCATTATTATCTATCTATTAAATAAGAATCTTTTAAAAAAATAAAAATAGAATCTTTAAATTCATAAATGTCAAATGAGCCCATGCCGGTCATGCTTGGCGCCACCATTGTTTGGGGGCTCAAACCAAATACTTTGTAAAAAAGATCCAAAAACTAATTATTCTCATCAACTTGGTCCCTATTAATAGACTGATTTTTTTTTAGGGAAACGTGCTTATAGCATTTTATTAATAAGAATAGTTTCAATACACGTGGGTATATCATAATAAACGGCGGGACTAGCTAAAGACGTGGCCTCTCGTGCAAGAGCAGGAGCAACCGCGTTGGCTTGTCGCCTAACAAACTCCACCCTAGAGTTAGAATATAAATTGCGAAACAGAGAACGACAGGAAGAAATAATACAACCAAATTCAGACAAGTCGTTCTTGGTAGCAAGGAAGGCATCAACGGTTAATTTAGAGTCTGTTTCAAAGTCCACGTTATCAAGCTGCATATCACTCAACCATTGCAAAGCAGAGTGCAGCCCTAAAGCTTCTCCCACATCCACCGAAACAGTACACGGATATGTAATAGTCTTAGCCAGAACAAAAATACCTCCGAGTCACGAACACAAATGCCAATACCTGTGCGGTTATGATGAGAAGAAAAAGCCGCGTCGATATTACATTTATATCTACCTGACATAGGGGGCTACCACGAGATTCTATTGTGTTGGTGTGATGTGGAGGCCCCCGTGTTTGCAGCCATTGCATGCTAAAAATGTGAAGTAGATGCAAGGACATCCAGAGCATTCGCCAGTTGCCAATCTGTAACCATGTTCCTAGCACGTTCTACAACCACAACACTTGTTTTTGTGACATTGTCCCAAACTCTAATATTGTAGTGTTTCCATAGACTCCAAACAACGGTTGACAGACATTGAGATAACTCAGCAGACAAATTCTCTAAAAGAGAGAAAATAGCATCTGTAACTGAAGCAGTATGAGAGAGGGCGTGTTGCACCGAGCCCCAAAGACCAGTCCTATTCCACACCTGTATAGAAAAAGGACAATCGAAAAAACATGCAAAAGATCCTCATGAGTAGAGTCACAGCTAGCGCAGTTAGTAGGACAAACAACACCTTTATCCAACAAACGGACACGAGTCAGTAAACAGCCACGACACATACGCCAAAGTAAATTCTTAACCTTCGGTGGGACTTTAAGGTTCCAGATACCAGACCAGTACCCCGGACGTCATAGGTAGGAGGAATCAATTAATTCTGTTACGCACAGCCTGTAAGCATTACGTACCGAGTAGCGTCTGTGCCTTTCCGCTTTCCAAAGAATTCTATCATCCTCAACCTGAGCAATAAGTGGCGTATGGAGTATTTTATTTGCAATATCCACACTAAATACTTGTCGAACCACCTGTTCATTCCAGCTTTTGTCATGTAAATTCATCAGACTATTAATAGTAAAATTATGAACAAAGTGAGCACCTAGAGTATCACTACTAATAAACTCCTCATTCGACAACCAAGGTTCGTTGAGAATGGAAATGGTCGCACCTGAGCCTATGCTCCACCGCGCTCCCCCACGCACTATAAATCTAGCACGCATAATACTGCGCCAAACATAGCTCGGATTATGTCCAACAGTAGCCATGAGATAGGAACCAGACGGGAAATAACGAGCTTTAAGAATTCGAGCAACAAGAGAGTTCGGCTCTGTAATAAATTTCCATCCCTGTTTCCCCAAGATAGCTAAATTAAAAGCAGAGAGGTCCTTAAAACCCATACCTCCATGAACTTTTGGTGCCGACAGCTTCTCCCAATTCATCCAATGTATCCTTCGGTGCGTCGTCTTGCCATGTCCCCACCAAAAAGAATTCATCATCTTTTCAGTGGAGTCAATCAAAGTAATGGGTAGCTGAAAAATGCTCATCACATAAGTAGGAATAGACTGCAAAACAGATTTTTATCATTACCTCACGACCCGCTTTTGAGAGACATTTACCACTCCAGAAGTTAATTTTCTGCCAAACGCGATCCTTGATATACGCAAATGTAGCTTTACGGTCTCGACCTATCATAGAAGGTAGGCCCAGGTATTTACTCGTGCCCAAAACAACTTGAACGCCAAGAATATTAGTGATAGTATTTTTAAGATTTTTAAGATAGTATTTGCCCAAAACAACTATTTAAGATGGGAAACAGAAGGTGCTTGGCGACAAACCTTTGTTCCCGTAAGGCCACCTCTTGTCTCTACATCTCTGATGAGCGACGATAGACCCTCTGCACAAATAATAAACAAATAAGGGGAAAGAGGATCCCCTTGTCGGAGACCACGCCCTGGAATAATAGGGCAAACCTGCTCACCATTAACAAGCACAGAATAATCTACGGACTCTACACACATGCGCATCGAGTGAATCCAACGATGATGAAAACCCATTTTATGTAAAACAACCATTAAATAGTTCCAGTCCATACGATCATATGCTTTGCTAATGTCCAGTTTGAGAGCAACATACCTATCTTCCCCGCGTGTCTTGGCTTTCATGAAATGCAGAACCTCAATTGCTACCATAGCATTGTCGAGAATGGAGCGGCCGGGAACAAATGCGGACTGATTGCCAGAGATGCACTGAGACAATACATTCTTCAGCCTGTTTGCTAACACTTTAGATATAATTTTATATAAAACATTGCAAAGTGCTATTGGCCGCTAGTCTTTCATGCTAACCTGCGTAGAACCTTTTGTGATAAGGGCAATGTTAGTAATATTTAAATCAGGGGGAAACTGTCTCGTATCTAACCAATCACAACATTCCTTAAAGATGTCATCGCTGCATAAAGTCCAAAAGTGTTGGTAGAAACCCGGACTATAGCCATCAGGGCCGGAGCACTTGTCCGGATGCATAGAGAAGATAGCATCTCTAAACTCGGCCTTAGTAAAAGGTGCCGTGGGTATATCATTATCATTATCATTAACAGAGATAGACGGATTAATAACATCTATGACAGAAGAAAAATCACTATATTTAATGGGTGAATTTCACCCATCACAGATTTTAATACCTGGGCCTACCTTCAAAAAATAATTGATGGGTGAAAATATTAAATGTTTATTCATATATTTGAATTTTAAATTTAAAAAATAATTGAGTTTTAAAAGGTAAATTTGATCCAAAAAAGGTCGGACTAAAAAAGTAGTTAGTTTATATCAAGCGCTAGTATTTGAGTTTTAGGTAATTTGCTTATCAACAGTTCTATAAATATTTGGCTTTGGTATTAAAAAATATATATTTGGCTTGGTTTGGAGATAATGTTACCTCAAAATTTGTTTTTATTGTTGGATTACGAGGGAAATGGATCCTCTCTCCTGCCTTTATTGTTCAGCCATTCCTTATGTGTTTCATCCAACGGCTGAGAGTTCATAACAAATAAATAAATAAAAAACAGCAGTTTTGAAAAGAGAGAAAAACATACATGAGTGGCTGAGATGATGGCAGCACAAACAACAACAAAGAGAAAGTGCAGGAGAAGATCCAAATCTGGTTACCAACGTGTTTGTTTAAGTTTTTTATTGTTGAAAAAAAATACAAAAAATATCACTTTTGTCATTTTTTAGTGTTTGTTTAAGATTTTTAAAAACATATATTTGACTTTAAAATGAAAAGTTAGTAGGATTATCTCTTCCAAATCTATTTTTTGTTTTCAAAAACAAAGAAGTAACACATAAACAAGTTAAAAATGACCTCAATTTTTTTTAAATATATTTTAACACAAAATATTTATTTTTTAAAGTTGTAACAAACGCACGTATCTTGTGTTGTGCCGGATAAAAAAAAATCGCAAAAAAGGTATTTGGTTAGTTTTTACAATGACGTGGGTGTTATGGAAAATTAGATATGATAACGGGATTAAAGTGACTTCGTGAAGATGGAGTTTGAGCAATTGATTGCTAACTTATTTCTGTACATGTACAAAATCACAAGTGGAAAATTGCTCTTCTCCCATTTATAATTGCTAATTCCCAAAAAAAGAGGAACGTGAGTTAACCGGCGGTAGGTTGTTCAAAGCTTCTTGTTCATGATTCAGATTCTGGTGGTTCAAAGCTAACATTACACACGTACAAAATGTTGTAACCTTCTCAAGAAAATAATAACATTATTTTATTTTTTAATGGTAAATGTTAGTAATGTGTCATATTAGTTTTGTCTTTGTTTGCCTGGGTTTAAATTTAAGATCTTCTATTTCTTATGTCAAATTTGAAATTCCATCTTTTAAGCACGAAAGATTTAAAAGATATTAAAACTCAACAGCCTACAAAAAAAGTGGTTTAAGACAAACGGTAACAATAATCTAAACAGGCAATCACCCAACTACAAGCACAAGTATATCAATCTATAGTGAAGTTCAAATTATTGATCACAAGTATTATCGAACTCGAAGAGAAAGTATTATCAAACCCCTTAAGACATACCAACATAGATACATAGTGTAACATGATTAATGTACCTGATAAAATCCATAGGGCATTTAATTAAGTATTCAATCCCTTGACAATGCACATGAAAAACACCTATTTGAAATGTCAACTCCTTAAATGTATCTCAATTATCTAGTGAGATTAGTCTATATTATTGCACACCAATGATAACCTAGTTTAACATAAAACTCTTTAATGTATCATATTATAACACATTATGATGTTCAATATATTCCTACACTCTTACTTTGACATATTATCATCTGCTTTTTTATCATCAGTACAAAAAAAAAAATCCCAATAAATTTATCAAATGATTGACTAATAAACTGGGTCCAAAATCCTCAAGCTATGTGGTACAAATTTTCAAACAAATTCTCAATTTCTATGCCCAGAAAATGAAAACAGCTACCATAAATCTAAACTACAAAATTGTTCCCTACAAGTATGACGCGAATTGCAAAGTGCTAGCAAAATTGTAAATAACAGATCAATAAGATTGCATTGTTGATTTTTACACATGGTGGTTAAATAGCTTGAAAATCAAGATTCTTTGTCTTTCGGTACATTACGAGGCAGTCTGTTGAGAACATTCTCATCAACAATTTTATAATGTTTTGAAAATTGGTGATGGATAACTCCGAAACACTTATCTACGTAAGTTCTATATTTTCTGTACAATGCAGGGACAGTAAACATCATGAGCGTTCCTGTCACCATAAGAGAAAAACAAATGTGAGCAAGTGTATTTACAAAGATTCAAAAGTTTTGTCATAGCACGGTTTAAGAGTAGTGTTGTAATCTACACCATAGTATTTAAATACAAATTGTTCACTATAAACCCTAAGCTTGAAATAATAAAAAGGAACTCCGGCCACTCTACTCTGCAGTTGGAGACATAGACACAATTGACCGAACTTCTTTAAAAAAATGTGTTCATTGTTTGTATTTATATATCGTTATTCTTTTGAACTAGGATTGCAAGTTTATATATAAAACGCCAAATTTTGTTTAGGCTATGATAAATATTAACAGATGTTGTTCACACTTCAAAAATAAAATTTGCTTTAAAAATGACTCTTCCTAGAACATAACATGATGGATTGCGATATAATTTAGTACTGGTGCTGAGCATATTACTCATATAGTTTTAAAACCACAACCATGCCTGGGCAAATACCCAATAAAGGAACAAGAAAGTCATGCAAATGCAAAGGAAGTTCAACAATGATTTCATTGTGGAGAGTTGGACAAATGCCAAAGAATAAAAGGCAGCAAAGGGTGTTAAAGTGAAACACATCTAAATGGTTTAGTACGGAATTTACAGCACGTTGAAGGGAAAGGGAGATCTCAGTTAGAAACATCACAAACTCTTTTTAAAAGATAGATTTGTGATACAAACATACCAATATATGCAAGTGTGAAGAAGGAGAAGATGCTGCCAATGACAGACAAGAGCCACAAGCAAACCACCACCTGTTAAGTAGAAAGTAAACAATGAATTATGTTTTTCACTTTACTAATTCCATAAAGTCATGTGCAATATTAAGAATTACCATGTTCACATTTCTAGTTGTAAAAATTGTATAGAAAAATAAACATTTGAAATATGAATAGTATGAATATGACCATAAAGTTGTCATAACAGAACATATTAGCAGTTATTGTTGAAAACCAAATGATGAATTTGAGAAAATAGCTTCAACAGAGCAAGTTCATGGAACATAGTACTAATAGTAGATGTGTTGTATTATATGAGATTATCCCAATTATATGATTTTTTGTTAATTTTTACCGGGACATTCTTCTTATAAAGTGGGAAGATGCCAAGGGGTTCAGGAGGGGAATCTTCACCCAAGTTAGGTGCCTCTTGAATGAGGCCTGGCATAGGGTCTACGTCTCAAATAAACTACGCCAAGTCTTTTTTCAAAGTCTAGTCAATGAACTAAAATATAGGCTCAGGCCACCAACAAAACAGCATTTTAGGACTTCGTTCAAATGGCAGGGATCTTGGTTCCAATTTAGCCATAACTGGTTTGGTAACTGGTTTGAGTATCGTAAACGAAAAAAATAAGCGTTGGATAAGCATTGCCCTCTTTTATGGGTCCACCCTGCTAGACTCTGATTATAATGAAGCCTTTTAGGCTGGGTTCTTTAAGTGACAACCAATCATAATAATATACTCCCTCTGTTTCAAAATGAGTGTCATTTAAGGTTTTTACACACATTACGAAATGCATTAATTAAAAGAAAGAGAGATGTTATTTTACCAAATTATCCTAATCAACTATTGGTTTGTTTTTCATTAAAGAAAAAATAATACTTTGGAAGTAGTGTATATAGTATTAATTGAAGGGTACAATTGAAAAGAAAAAGTTATTATTGCATTGGAAACTGAAAGTGACATTCATTTTGAAACAATTTTTTTTGGCTAAAACGACACTCATTTTGAAACGGAGGGAGTATTACGGCAACATCTTAAGATTATGTATTCATTACCTATTTAAAGGACTTAATGCAGAATAAACTTTTAAATCGGCTTTAAGGCCAAGCCAGTCTTTTAGAAAGGTTAGGTCAAGCATTACAAATGGCTTAGGTAAGATAAGTAAGGAAGGATTATTTAAGCCAATGCCGAACTTAGCACATCCGTACACCTTAGAAAAGTAATTACTAATTATTCAGATAAAATTCCCCCACTAACAATTTCTAAAACATTGTAACCTGAAACAAAACTAACCTTAAAAAAAATTCTGAAATCCTTGCCAACGGTGATGTCGTGAGCTATAAGAAGCACATTATTTATTTTGACCCGAAATGAAGCGGCTACATTATTAACCATCTCCTCTGACACTACTAGCTCAGGTAATGTTGGTGGTTGTCTGCTCAAAGAGAAAAGGATAACCAATAACATAGTGTTAGTGTTAAAATGGTGAATAAACATAATATAAGCATGGCAACATTTAGTAATCATACTTATTTCTAAGGGTGGCATAGTTTGAATTCAGAAACAATAGTACGATCAAGAGCAGCAAGACATCTGAACAAATTGTTAAGAATGGTAAATCCGTCCACTCGAGTAGGAACCAGGCAACCGTAGAAACAACAATGACACCGAATGAGACCTGCCACCGCTTCCATAGTAGAACATCGGAAACTATAATAGAGAAAGGGATAAAAAAAACATTAGAACAGGCATAAGCATATTAAATCCAAAAATAAACTGCAAGAAAGCAGAATGATGCTCCTCACAAAAAAATTCCAACTTCATAAAGATAAATAGAGTTTAATTTATCATACAGATGTTTCTCAAATTTGATTTAAACTTAACTCGGGAGTATCAAACTCTAAATTAAAATAAATTTCAATCCTGAATCGAAATCATATTAAGATTAGGCCAACACAAGATAATAACAGAACATGCAGTCCAAAAACAGAAACATATATCAAAGATGAATAACTATATGCACATAGGGTAGCTGAGCTACAGAAGATTCATTGGACTGTCAGTGTTGTTAAGATCACGAAAAATAGCAATTTGTTCAAACTCCGCTATGCAACAGTGCTAGAGCGCCGCTATAGCCTTTCCGCTACGCTATCGCAGTGTTATTATAGCCGCTATTTAACAGCACTAACTGTCGAGCAAGGGTCATTAAACAAATGTTCGTGTGTGTGTGTTAACTATCTATATCCTCATTTGAAACAATGCATATGATGAAGCAAAACAATCTGTGAACACTTATCAGGAAGTTACAACATTACCAAAGGTGGCAGGAGGCTGAGTATCTGACTCAGACATGAAATTAACTCTTCGAAATCCTAGCAACTAGATTGTGTATCCCTGGATACAAAAATAACACGTTGGTCAGATGGATTACTATAATAACAAGCTTCACAACAATCAAACATCAAAATCATTGTTCAGCATTCAATCATCTCAATTCTCAACCAAACCACGACATTCTTTCAAAATCTAACACATACAATACATCAGCATCCCCGTGCACTTAAATAAACAAAACATGCATACAGAAATGATTGAGTGATTCAAACATGCAGGGGTGGAACCACACTTGAGCTAGGGTGTGCACATGCAAACACTAAAATTTTAAAAGTTACATGCATTATTCTAAATTCTTTTCTTTGGACCCCCCTTGACCCAGACACACTAACTCTCTAGTTCAATAATCCCTCACTTGATCAATGAAAAATAAAAAGTACTAAGAGGCCATTTGGATCAACTTATTTGAACTTATTTATAGGCATAAGCACTTGTGAATTGTGATAATGTTTGGATGAACTTATGAAAACATCTTATTTTCATAAGCTCTCCACGATAGCTTACAAAAACAGCTTATAGCTTATACGAAAACAGTTTAACTTTATTTTATCTTCTGCTAATGAAATAGCTAACAATAAGTCATAAGCCCTAATATATGGTAAACAGATTACAGCTTATACGAAAACAGTTTAACTTAATTTTATCTTTTGTTACCAAAACAGCTTACAATAAGGCATAAACCCTTAAATATGGTAAGCAATTATGCTATAAGCTGCAAGTTAAGCTTTTTATCCAAACATTGCCTAATTTGGTCATAAAAATTCAAATGTAGGTCAAACTAGTCCCAAACTGTAAACTGGACAAAAATATCAATAAAATAGTTACTTTAACTAACATTTTACATTTTTCAAATGGCCAATTTAGACATTTAATCTAATAACTTTTTAATTTGACCAACAATTTGAAAAACTGCTTCAAGGTTAAATTAATCACAATTTTTCTCAACAAAAGAAATAAATAACAATCACACTAAAATTCTGAAACAGTGCTCACAAGTCCTGAATTATGATAACACAAGCTAGCATCTATATCAAGATCATCACTTTTCATTAGCAAAAATCAATTTACAAATAATAATAATAACAGTAATAATGATAAAGTTTGAGATGTGAAATAAGAAGAAAAAATTGAAACTTGAAACCAAAAACAGAGATTTTCTACCTCTAAGATCAAAATTGAATCCCAAAACGACAGTATTGTGCGGAGAACACGAAGCTGGAAGATGAAAGGGAGAAACTTGAAGCGAAATTGGAGAGAATTGGGGATTCTGGGTGAGAAAAGGGGAAAGAGTAGAAAAACCCTAAAATTGATTGATGAGAATGAAATTGAAGGGTTAAGATGATGAATTAGGGTTTTGAATTGGGATTGATTGAAGAGTGAATTGAATTGAATTGAATTCAATTGAGTTTTGTTATTAACAAGAAAATGTTTGGAATTAGGAATGTCTTATATTGAAGAGTATATCCCTTTCCCACACTAAACTTTTTGAGTCAAAATACCTTTATTTGTTGGGTAGCTGGTTTGGCTTTTTTCTCCTAAGAAGCAATTCTACAACACCTCAAATGTGAAAATTGAGTTTTCTATCCTCTAAAAGGAATACAATTCCTAACTTTTGGATTAACTAGAATCAATTTTTCAATAAATTTTATATTTTGATTATTACAACCTATTATTTTTCTTTATTGTCCTTTATCAATTCTCCTTTTTGCTTTGTAATTAATTTGATGAACCAAATTTAATCAGAAAACTTAACGAACCAAATTAGCCCCTGAAAAATATTTATGGTAATGAGTTATCATGTTTTGGATTTTCTTTACGATGTTCAGATTTACTTTATTTTTTATTTTACCTTTCTTTTACGCTATATTTTATCATTTTTGGCAACAAACTCTAGTATTATTTAACTTAAATATATTTTATCAAAAAATATAAAATATATTAACAAATATTTTTGTAAAAAATTGGTTTAATGATCGTATTTATTATTTTTTAAATTAATATATAGAAAATTTATTTATTTAAATTAAATAATATATCTACATTTAGCATTGATCTACATACACATTCAACTAATCCGTTTACTTGTATTTAGTTATGTCCGTTTAAGTTATTATACATTCAAAAGCAATTTTGATCAAAACCATCCAAACAACATTGAGTTTGTTTAACCAATTCTGTTTTATTGTATCCAAACATAAATCAATTCTCTCAAAATCAATTTTGTCAAAATCAATTCTATCAGAATCAATTCTGTCAGAATCAATTTTATCCAAAGCTAAACCAAACGCACACTTAATTTGTGCTTTTAGGGCACATGTTAAGAAATCCAAAAGAAGAAATATTCCCTAAAATTTTGTGCATTTAATTAATTAAAAAGTTAAAGAGTAAATGCAATATACACATTTCAATAAATTATTTTTATATTTGAATCATTAACATTTTCCTTTTTTTTTTTAATATTTTCATATGAAATGAGTCTTTAATTCGAAATTCGGTACTCCTCTGTCTCACAATTATTGTTTCTTTAACATTTTTTATTTTTCTCAAAATAATTATCACTTTACAATATTAATGCAACATTTATTATTTTTTTTCACTCTTATACTCTTATTTATTGAATTTCATCAAACTTAACTACTCCACTAATCACAATTAATGAGGGTATTTTAGTAAATGTTACTAATTTTACCATTGAAATCAACACAATTAATCATTTCTTTAATAATCGTGCACAAATCTTAAACAACTAATATTATGAGATAGAGGGAGTATATCTAAAATGGAAAATGCTTAAAGCGAAAAGTTAAATCACCACATTTTCCCGACCGTTTGAAATACTGCTGTATTTATTGTTGCTGACATCATTTTTGATAAGTGGGAGAACTTTTTTTTTTTTTTTTGTATCAAAGCAAATCTAAAATCTGATAAAAAAAATTTTGTAACAATAACTAAACATAAATTATACTCCGTCCGTTTCAAAATGAATGTTGTTTAAGATTTTTATCCACATATTAAGAAATTCATTAATTAAAATGAAGAAAGATATTATTTTACCAAATTATCCCAATCAACTATTGGTTTGTTTTTCATATTGAAGGGTACAATTGAAAAAAAGAAGTTATTATTGCATTAGAAACTGAAAACGACATTCATTTTGATTTTTTTTTACTAAAACGACACTCATTTTAAAATGGATTGAATAATTCATTTTTAACGAAGTTTATTAATCATTTGATAACAAAGTTTTTTAATATCAAAGGACAAATAATTCATTTGTTATAATGAATTAAAAATTAATTTGGCAAGAGAGTAACTTCGAAGTTTATTAATCATTTGATAACAAAGTTTTTTAATATCAAAGGACAAATAATTCATTTGTTATAATGAATTAAAAATTAATTTGGCAAGAGAGTAACTTTTCTTGACAGCCAATTTCTTGCATAAAAGATAAAATTGTTGGTCAAATATTTCTTTTAAAGTTGCTCTTGATTAGTAACAGACTCACAGCCATCCCATTTCATGAGAAAGTCTTGCTTAGGGATAAACCCAAATGCAAAAAGTTTAGGCACACTCACACACATGCTTATTTTTTAAAAGATAAATCGGTTTAATGATGTGACTAATTTATTTATCATTTAATTTTCTTCAATGTTGTGTGTGTGACTAAATAATTTTATTTGTGTTTGTATCTATGTAAAACTTACTCCCATTTCACAGCACTCCAAATTTTTTATCTTGCTTCAACTAACCATGGCCCCCTCATAGAAGCTACAAGGACTACCTCAAATCTTACCACAAAACCACCACCAAGAGATGAACATGGTCTTATGCATCGGTTATTGGATGTCCATCACCCTCCCGAAATAATGAAATTCATTTCAAATGTACAATACAACGAAATGTCAAACCTAATCTAGTCTTAGGCCTTAGATACCCAACGGCAGCAGATACAAAACAATTATGTCCTGGCCTAACTGCAAATGACAAAGAGATGACCCGGCGACTCCACCAGAAACCCACAAAAAGCATATAAGGTTCCACTATGATCGACGATGTCCATTCGCCTTCAACAGATTCTCTCGTGTAGGGACCCTATCTCACCGCGAAAAGTTATTTTTCAGATGTATTTAATGATATGTTGCATCAGTTAATATACTTGGAAACACATACATTAATTGATATGACAACATATCATTGCATATGTAAAATAACTTTACATTGGCGGTGTACACAAATTAAACTCTTTTTAAATTACAATTGCAATCCTCGTATCTTGTTATTTTATCATGTAAACTCGAAAAGTTTAATTTTACATAAAATCAACTTCAAGTTTAAATCAAATTAAATTGAATACAATTTTTTTTTAAAGAAAATAAGCGCGTAATCTATTCTTGGAAAGAAATCACAAAAATGTCATTTATAGTGAATATTTATCGTTATTTTTTTCTTCTTCTGAAAACTCGATTTCCAGCCAAGGACCAACTTTGTCACCTTGTCCTTATTATGTGTGTCACTTTGTTCGTCCATGTTTCATTTGATGTTTTTGTGAAAAATAAAAATTAGGTTGATAATTTGTCATGCATGACAATAGAAAGTTGAAATCAAAGAAAACTTGAATACATAGCTGCTAAAGGAGTGATGGTAAAGCATGACAATAAGGAATGCCACAGTATGTAGAATTTCCACGCAAATATCAATTATTATAGTCTGGACAATTTTTTTTTAATTGAATAAAAAATAAATAGGTTTGATTGAAACCAGCATCAGTTTTTTAAAGGCTTAATAGCAGTTTTAACCCCTTAACTTTTTCAAAGTTGCGATTTTTGCTCCCTAAGAAAAAAAATTACAAAACCGCCCCCTAAGTTTTGCATCTATGACAGTTTTGGCGCCCAAGGCCAATTTTGACTCCGTCTACGCTGATATGGCACCCTAAGTGAGGTGCCACGTGTTATTTTTTTTGCCTTGGGGGCCAAAACTGCTATAATTGCAAAACATAGGGGGCTTTTGTAGATTTTTTCTTAGGAGGCCAAAATCGCAACTTCGTGAAAGTTAGGGGGCGAAAACTGTTATTAAGCCTTTTTTAAACTACGAAAACCACACTTAAAACTAATACAATCTCGAATAATAGAGCCAATATAGTTGGAAGATTGTTGGTGAGCATTCAACGCTAAAACCACATTTGAAGCATTTGATCCTGCTATAAGATTCAAAAAAGACATGTCAATATTTAGCAAAATATGCTCTTAAAAATTTAGATCGCATATGGATTCACTACTACAAAATACCTAATAGCACTCATTTTAGGCGTTTAATAGCGCTTGTCAAGCGCTAAGAAAGCCCCCGCTATTATAGGTAAGATAACTATAATAGCGCTTTAAAAGCGCTATAGTAAGGCCACATTCTAATAACGTTTTTAACAAAGCGCTAATATAGCCTACTTTTGGTGCGATTAAATTGGCTTTCAGAACAATGTTTTATTAGTGCTTCCGAGAAAGCGCTATTATAAGCATTTTTTTTTTTGAAATCCTGCATATAAAAGTTCAATACAACAACAAAAACTAATATTATTCTCAAAATTAAAATATCAACAAATTGGTAATAAATAATATCAACAAATTGGTAATAAATCTCATTGCAGACATGAGTAATCCATTGATAAAAAATAAACATGAGTAATTTTTTGATCAAAAACTTGGTTACAAGTCTCATAATATTAATCAATCCTCTCATAATATTAATCAATCCTATAGGACTTCTAATGACAACTTTAAAGATCAATCATTTCTTTATGAACTTCCAACATAAGCTTCTTCACAAAGCTGTTTGGCCTCCTATGTCATCTACATTGGTGACGAACATGTGATTCAAGGTATGCACCGAAGCAATTAATTTCATAATATTACTTATAATCCATGAAATGATATTTGTTCACAACAAGACTTTTTTCCCATAATTCTAACCAAAAGTAGAAAAATAATAATACCTTCGGATGTAGTTGTTGGTTGTCACTGTCACCATCAGTCTCTTGAAAGGGAGTGACAAGTTCCCTAGCAGGGTGAAAACATATTATTGTAAAATACAAACTCCATAGAAGCAAACAATTACGAAGGAAATAGAATTCCAACCTACAAACACAAGCATAACATATCAAAATAGATACCAAAACAAAACTGAAAATGCAGCAGGCCCAACAATTAGAAGTTACCAATCTTAAGTGTTGCATCGCTAGCAGGAAGTTGGAACAATTACTCGAGAAATCTGCTAAACGGATTCGGTAACTAGACGATTAAATTTGTCAAAATAAACTTTTCACTTCTCTCACATCTCAAACTCTTGAGTAATGTCTAAATTATGCATGTATACACGTTATTTGAGTTCTTAAACAACTATGGGAGAAATTAAAAGAATAGTGTATTATCTTCCGACATATAGCTCTTCATTTATTGGTTTAACCAAAAGAAACTTACCGAAAGGTTATCCACTGCTTGAAAGGTAGCGACCTTTGCATGTTTTCATATACCTGCAACAAACCACAGACATATATCAAACATTTTTTCCTTATCTAAATGCTCTTCGGGAACACAAATTTGATATCACTTACCATGGTGAATGTCTTTCTTGCCCTCGAGTAACTAGGCCCTTAACAACCATAGTCGAACATAGCAAAATCTTGAATCTAGAAAATAAACAACTGATTGAGATCAGGGAAGAAGCACACATGCACTCGCATTTGAATCAAATATTGAAAATTTGAGAATAATACCAAAGGTGAAGAACGGAAGCAACATGTTTGGCAAGGAAAGTGTGTCAGAGAAATTATATAATTAAAATGATTAAAAACTATGTAAAGATTGATATTAAAAGTGCTTTATATTTATAAAAAGTTATTATGATTGGTATCCTAAATTCCTAATTGACTTGGATTCCATGAGTATTAACACGGCTGCATTGTTTCAATTAGAGAATAACATGCTTATTTTTATTTTTTTGAATAGCAAATATATTCAGCACTAGGCACACAAGAAGTGCAACCTAGGCGCAAAACAGAACCAACAGAAATACAAACAACAGCCAAGGGAAACAACAAAGGCCAAAACCCCAAAAACTACCTCCTAAAACGCCGCAACAACAAGCTGTCGGCGCCCAACATAAAACCAAATAACAGAAAAACAGAAAACACAGACAACCCTCAACAGATGAAGAAAAAACCGAATTGAATGCCCCCTATCTCCTAAGACATTCACCCGGATCCCAACACTCAAAGAACAAACTCGGATATATAGACATACATTCATTTTCTAAATTCATTATTCACATTAAATGTCATATATCAAAATGGTTTCATGCATGTGAAATGGCTAAAAACAACAAATATAAGAGACTTCAACATCAATGCACCAATTTTATTTTTTTTAAGTCTGTAACAATATATGAAGACTTCTAAAAATCCATCCACAAATGAACAAGAATAGATACGATCACCTGAAGGACTAACTTCTTGCTTCCAAAATAAAATCAGTAGCTTCAATATCTACATAGAAACAATTTAACTTGACACTCCCGCTGCAATATTCATAAAATAGGTAGGAAAAAATTGCAAAATTACAAAGGCTTAAATCAAAAAAGAGATTTAACACCATAATTTAACCACAGAGGCATATCATGCATTTCATAGGTTCATAATCTAAACAAATTACTATATCCTTAGCAGAACATCCACTAAATTTTGCACAAAATAAGATTGTATAATGGAAAACTATCTCTAGAAATAAACACCCTAGTTCACAACAAACCATAACAACCAATTACTTCAACACTCTCCCCCGTTTCACATAAATTGTTTTGTATGCATAATAAACTTGTTAAGCGGCTACTAGAAATGACTTTCACAGCCAGCAATAAATTAACAAACACACACTGGTACACACAAATTCATGTCATATTCTTGAACTCTAGAAATAAATAATATGCGACACAGCACATCAAAACAAGATACAATTTACTTTACCTCTTGCCTACCTATTAAACCCGTTAATCTCATCATCAATAGTAGCACTAACACTTTCAAAGATGATTCTTCAACCTCTTAGTAAGTGATCCAAAACCTAAATCCTCATTCATAACAAGCCCAAATATACTACTCCCTTGTCTGAAAAAAAGGACAAATGTTGTGAATTCAAACATATCCTAATCTACTCAAAATAGAACCAATCTTAACCTAATGTTATTCTGTATTACCAAAAAAAACTACAAATCTTAGTAAGAGGACTTCAATATTTGAATACACCATTTACCAAATAACAACTACGGACATAAAAAACACAAACTTTGGACACCAATTTACAATCTAAAATTCAACTATGGAGTAAAAAATTGACAGAACAAAAAATACATCAGAAAAATTACCAGAACCTGAACCTCTGGTTTCTCTTGAAATTGCGGCGCCTCATATATCAAAATGGTTTCAATTGATTTCTTACTTTCAACGAATCCTAGGGATGAAGGGTTTCAATCGATTTCTGGGTTAAATGGAATCTTAGGGTTTCAATTAATTTTAAGGACAGTTCGATGAGATAGAGATGGGTTCGAAGAGTTCGACCGGATCGAAGAGATGGAGAAATGAGGGATTCAACCGATGGGCTAGACAGAGAGTTGATGGTCCTTGAGGTTGACAAAGGTTTGTGAGACGGAGCTGGGTTTAGAGAAGGTTCGATGGGTATTGGGTAGGTGGTGAGTTGGGTGAGTTGTTGTGAGTGAGAGGTGGCGGTGAGTGGCTGAAGACAGAGAGAGAAGAGTTGGACGTGTAATGCTTGTGTGTGATTGTGTTTTAGTGAGTGAGTGGGGTTTTGCTGAGAGAAAACTAAAAATTATCCTTCTTTTTTTTTTATTTGTTAGTGGCCCACAATAGCATTTTTACTAAAGCGCTAATGAAGGGAAGCTAAATAATAGCGTTTCTCTCGAAGCGCTAAAGAAGATGGCTAAATGATAGCATTTTTGAAAAAGCGCTATCTAACCCAAATTTTGAGTAGCTTATTTATAGCACTCAATCAAAAGCGCTATGAGAGGTCTGTATGTTGCCTTTTTAATAGCATTTTAGCGAAAGCGCTATTAAAGTGCCGCTATAAAAACCCAAAATTGCAGTAGTGATTGAAGAAACTCCACCTTATATTTCTGCACTCTTGAATATTTGATTTATTGTCAAACTTTTATTAATGAAATTGTTTTTACCGTAAAAATAAAAAAATATCAGTCTGTATTTCATCGTCTACAGTTGCGTGTACTATCATTCATAGGCCTCTAAGGAGAATATTGAATATCATTAGTTGGGCAAATCTATTAGATGCCAAAATTATGATGAAACACATCTAACTCACTAGCACATGAACAAAAATTATTGACGATTTATCTTCCATGCTAAGTAAGACAAAGCATGTAAGTGTTATACTCCCTATAGTTTTTAATATAAGCAAATGTATTTGGTCTTAATTTGATCTAAATACATTTTGACTTTTACTTATATTTAAAATCAGAGTAGTATAGCATGTGGCGGTTTGCGATGAAACAAATTAAGCTCACTTCTACACTTGATATCATACATGATAACAACAAAATGTATAAGATTATTAAGTTGTTGTTAAGGATATGATGTTGAGTAATACCATTACAAAGTGCTATCTGAGAAAAAAAAATTATGAACATCACGGTAGTGTCATTTTCTATGTTCTGTCATGAATTTACCAAAAATGATGATATACTCGTTGCAACAAAGATAATCAATAACAAGGATAATGTGGTTGTTGTCACGACTATTTGCTTAAGAGTGTGATCTCTGTCATTGATCATGTACTTATATATATGTATATACTATATATACTAGCGAAAAGATGGGCATTCACGTGTCCGTCTTTCCGCTCTTTTTATTGTGCTAACATTTGAAAATTATGAACAGTGTTTTTATTTTTATGAAATTTTGATTTCGTTTAATGTTTGTTGCTTTCGGTTATAACAAACCAAACTATATGATGTTTGTTGTTTTCAGTTATAACAAAACAAACTAACCATGATTATCCGTTTCAATGATACCAACAATATAACAAAAAATATAATCTAAATTCTTTATTTTAATGACATCAACAACAATTGTTATTATAGAAAAAATTGTTTACGAGTATAATTGAGATAATGAAAAGGTAAGTATAAATATATTTATCTAGTTTGTTACACTTTTTAAATGATAAAGGGAAAAAAATCAGACATGTATATATTCATATCGAGTTTGTCACATTTTTTTAATATTTAAATTTATTCTTATTTATTTGTTACATGTGTTATTTGTATTGAAAATTGAGCGTATTTTTTTAAAAGAAAATTCCGCCCAAAAGAGCTGAAAGATGTTGTTTTCTTTATATATAGTATAGATAAAAAAAATACACGAATTTGAGCTGCCTTTATGCTTTTCTATTGTACTATTCATTTAAACTATTTTAATTATTATTTTATCCTTTAATAATATTATTTAAATTCTTAATTAAACTCATATCCCATTAAAATATGAACCACCCGACTACAATAGGAACAAGGTTATACACTATAAAAATAATTTATTTTCCAAACATATTTTTATCATAGTATATATGTTAAAATTATTATATCTTTTTTTTAATTAAAAAAATTGTTATATCTTTCTTTGTATATAAAATTAAGAATTAGGTGTGCGTAGTAGAAAAGGTAGATAGACAGGCACGTTAGTACAACATTCCCATCTTTTCTCTAGTTTTAATGATGAGATTAGATATATACAATATTGATTGTTTTTTTTAGGGGACAATACAATATTGATTGTTGAATTTTGTTTTTAACAAAAATAAAAGCCAAAAAGAATATTAAGGGTCGAAATAAACCATACCAGTCTAACATAACCTACGCTATGCTTACCAGATCGTCCATATTTACTTTTTTTGGTTACATGATCGTCCATATTTAAATCAATATGAATAATAAACTAGAATTAAATTATAAAATTGTTATGAACTAAATCTACTTGTGATATTATATGATATTGAATATCAAAATGAAGTATAATTTCATTGGTTTATTATTACTTTGTCAACCAACCAATTTAACCTATCAAAGTACTTATTGCTCATAAAATAATATTTTTAAGAAAAATGTTAACAAGTGCCCTAAGGTTTAAGCATCTAAAAGTAGCAACTTTTGTATTGGAAATTGTACGGTTATGACTTTAACAAGTGTTTGACTTATACTTTCAAGACATAATTTCTTTGTATGGTTTCCTTAAACAATATCCTTAAGGCACTTATTAACAATACCCCTTTTTTAATTAAGCTATACATTTGCCCAACTTGTTTACTAAACAAGGCATCTCGATAAAATACATGATATGAGCACCAACTTAACAACAAATAATTAGGCTCTCATATTTGGCAACCTAACCTGACAAAGTTTCAGCTCAATCTATTCTCGCCCTAGCTACAAATTAATACGAAGGTAAATTAAAGAGATGGAATGCATAGCGATATACACACATTTAGATATAGCCTTTCGAATTGCATAGAGGAATATTAAAGGAGTAAATAGTCACTTTAGTCCATGACTCTATACCTCGCTGTCACAAAGGTCTTTGACTCAAGATTAAATACAACGAAGTCCTTGACTCTATACTTCCGTTATCAATGGTGGAGCCAGTAATTTTGTAGAGCCTGAGCAAAATTTTGACCGCAAATTCACATGTGACATAATATATAAATAATCATAAATCGAAATAAAAGAGGTTTATCATTTTGTCAATAAAAGTACAATTTAAAATAAGAGAGATGAAACATAACCTGCCAATAGTGTGCTAAATAAAATTAGGAGGTAAATGCCATTTTCGAGACCTCTTTGCAGTGAATGTTCAAATAATATCAACATCATTAAGTGACTTGAATATTTCCTGTTCGGTGTAACATATCAAGTCATTGAACCACACACCGTTGATCTTGTTGGTAACAATTCTTTCTCACGGGAATATAAGATTATTTTACTAGCTTATTGACAGGGCTTGACAACTAGTGGACTTCCAACATTTGTTGATATTGGTAATAGCTTTGGTGCACCTGCTATTGTTGAAGATCCACAAATTAGAAGTTAAAATCTGATTTATTATGCCATGTTGCAGAAGTGATTGTAAGTTTTTTTAGGTGTGAAGTGATTGTAAGTTGTAACTTGATAGTATGTCATTTTGTCTAACAAGCTATTATGAATAGAGATTCAAATTTTGCTACCATAAATTAAATGAGCAACGAAGTATATATAGATTTTGATTTCTGTGAGTATTGAGTATTCGTTTGAGTGAATGATATAATAGTTCATAGTTAAGGAGAACTATTCTACTTAAGTCACTTCAAAAATTTATTCTAAAAATTGATTATGGTAATCAATTTCAAATTCCAATGATATTGATTATGATATTTTATTATATTGATTAACTAATTTTAGTGATAATCTTATGAATTATATATTTTTAGAATTTATAGTAGAATAGAAAATTTTAAAAATAAAATAAAACAATGATAAGTTTTAGTGACAGCCGTAACCGTAGGTAAAGGTCCACAATATTTTTAAAATTGTCTCTTTAGAATTACCTACGGTTTTGTCTGTAGGTAATGGTGGAAAACATGCAGTGACAACCATTTGGCAATTACAGACAGATTTAGCTACAGAAATTTGCCCTATAGTGACGGGATTTGGCTGTCACTAAAAGTCAAATTTCTTGTAGTGATACAAAGATAATATGGGTTGAGCCCGGGCGTGTGCCCAGGCTAGCTGGGTGGTAAAACCACCCCTGTCGATTATCACTTTAGTCAATGGTGTTAAATAACTCTGTTAAATGTTAAATGATAATGTGCCACAAATTTTACGATGACATAGCATATGATCCTCTAATCAAAATAATTACATTCACCCTCTGTCGAATATAGGAAATGATCATTCATTATCTAAAGAGTGTTTAAATTGCTTCTTGAAAAATTATCCACTATTGCAACACAGAAGATAGTGATTTATTTCCCTTATTTTCTTGGAAATTTTGTAGTAATAGTCAGGAATATATTTAGAAGAAAAATAACAAATAAGAATCATTAAGGTTGAGACAATCAAGATTAATGGATGTTACAAAAGAAAAAAGATCAATGGTTTTGAGGGGATGATTATCTGGCAACAAAATATGAAGTTGAGAAAGAGATGGAGAAGCATTCTTCCGCAAAAAAGAAAAAGCAACAAGTTTTTATCATTCAAGAAGGTTCATTAATTCAAATAAAATAGAGAAAAATAAAAGGAGAAACAAAACATACAAGTTGGGAATTGTCCCTGAATCAGATTGATAATGCGCTTGATATCATCTTTGATTTGTTGCAAAAACTGTCTGCAGGTCAAATTGAGTACATCTTCACCATTATGTGGAGCATTTGAAAAGGTAGGAATCTCAAATTATGGCAACATGCATCAGATTCGACTATTACCATCCTCACAAGAGCAAGACACCTTCTAGAAGGCTGGAGAAATGCTAATCGCAAGCAAGCTCCGATAAGGCAAGACAATACATCTTTCATGCCGAGTTCCTCCCACCAAAATGGGGACACAATCACTACATTTAAACTTATTATGTTTTAAATAAATTAATTGAATATTATGGTTATTAATGGTCTCTGACTTCTTGTCACTTATTGTTGTTGGAATACGAAGCCTTTCTCTCATCAACCTTTGTTTTCATTCAGCATGCCAAATCATATATGCTTCGACGGTTCAAAACTAAAGAATCTTTAAATTATAAGGGGGATCTTCAACTTTTTTTATAGGGATAAACCAAAATTTCGTCCAAATGACATGGGTAAAACCCTATTAACCCTATTTTTATTTATTTATTTATCATACTCTCTCTCCCTCAAAACAAGTAATATTGTTGATTGTTGCACACATGACAATGCACATTTTAACCTTTAATGTCTTTAATTATGTAATAGAAAAAATTATTAAAATTTGATATTTAAAAAATACTTACCGAGACAAACAAAATCATTTATTTTGAGATAGAGGACAATACATATATTATGTAATTACTAGCGAAAAGACGGGCACTCACGTGTTTCCATTCTTTTTATTGTGCTAAAGTTTGAAAATTATGAGCGGTGTTTTTCGATGAAATTTTGATTTTGATTAATAGTATAAATATAAATGATTGTTGCTTTTAAATTATATTAAACGAAACTAACATTGTTTATCTATTTAATGATACCAACAACAATCGTTATTATAGAAAAAGTTGTTTTAATTTAGAGTATAATTGAGATAATGAAAAAGTCAGCCCAAAATCTTACATATACTCGATGTAGTTTGTTGCACTTTTTAAAGCATAAATAAAAAAATGACATATTTATATTTTGTTTATTACATTTTTTTTTAATTTTGAATCCTATCAGTTATCTTTTTTAAAGAATAAAGGATAAGGAAAAAAAATTGATATATCATGGACAATAAAATTTGAATTTGTTACATTTTTTTTTTAATATTTGAACTTACTATTATCTATTTGTTATACGTGTTATTTGTATTTAAGCTTGAAGGTAATTTGGGAAAGAGAAAAAGTCAACGATAAAGGGGTTATTTTCTTTATATATAGTATAGATTATTGGGTTTTCATTTTCTTCGTGTATGGTTTCCTTCCCTTACATTCTTTATGGAATGAAGTTTTAGCTTTGGTTCTTTTGTTTGTGTTGGGTAATTTGTGAAATGGGTTTGTGTGGAGATGGTGAAGATTGCTAGGGGATGGTTTGATAATGTGGTGTGGTTTATACATGAATGGAAATGAAGAGAGACGAGAAAGTAAGGGTTTATATGAAAAGAAGATGTTTATGGTTTTATTTGTGATATGAGAAGTCTTGTATATTGATGATGGTAAAGGAGAGACAGGAGTGTATTTT
>Ga0228710_1003969_pt1 | contig 23415 bp, 7 predicted proteins | sample MedpolnodulmetaG_FD_177995 | JGI IMG/M metagenome (GOLD analysis project Ga0228710, IMG submission 177995) | Root nodule microbial communities from Medicago polymorpha collected in Santa Monica, California, United States - pink nodules | ecosystem: Host-associated > Plants > Roots > Nodule...
CAAAGATAATTTGGTCGTATTTTTATGCTAAATGGAAAATAAATTTTAGAAAATAAAAAACATGGTAAAATAAATTTTATTTTTATGCTAAAATAAAATTAGTAAATGAGGGAAAGGTGAATCTCATCTGGTTTAATCTTTTGGACATATCTGTTTTTGTTTATTAAAGAATACTACACTAAGAATAGAATTAGTATGCCTAATTTTAGGTTTACCAACTTCGAGGAGGCTTCGGTTTATGTCATCATACTTTTATTTCCTCACTGTTCTTTGAATGAATTTTGAGGTTGCAGCATTTTAGTACACCTCCACTTTTGCTTAAAAAAATAAAAAAAAAATTAACAAGGGAGTCACATGTGTATATAAAAAAATATAAATACTCCATATTTTTTTTATTGAAAATATAAAAAAATAAATTAATAAAAGGAACTAAAAGTATAACAAAAGTCGTATGTTTAATATAAAATAAACAGGTTCAAAACAAATTTACTATTTAAACTTTTTAATATTAGTAAGTTTAACATGTACAAACTTGTACACCGTAAAAAAAATCATATAACAAAAGTTGAGTTCTAAGATTTTAGAAATTTAGGTGTTTTGAAATATATATTTTTTTTTTGACAAAAATGTGTTTTAAATTCATTAATTTAATAACATTGAGACCAATATCTTTTTTATTCTTATTAAAGAAATAATTTTTAGACTAATATATTTATATCTTGGGAAAAAAATGTTTAGTCATCTTGTCAAAAAACTAACGTTTAAACTAGTATTGATAAATAAACACATGAGATTTTTTTTTTGGGTACAAGGAAATATATAATCTAACTGTTGTAAAAGAAAATAACGTTTATACTATTTTTTTAAAAAAAATCTTTCTAGGGTAGAAAAATTATGGATTTTGTGAATTTTTGAGAGAAGAACCAAGATTGAAAAAACAGCAAGACGTGATTTAAAAAAATTTGCAGAAAAAAAGAAGAGATGAAACAAAAAGTAGTAAAGAAAAAAAAGAATAAAATATGGCTAAACAATTGAAATGAGGCAATGAAAGATTTTATTAGATTTTTTTTATCTAAAACATAAAGACACATTATTTAAATGTAGGATGAGTATGTAAATAACAAAAATATATTCAAAATATGTAAAATATAATTATATGTTTGACTTTAATTAATGTTGTTCATATTATTTATTTTAATTGGTCTACATAAACCGGGGGTAATTACCCACAAATTTGGAAAGGGTAATCAAGAAAAAACCATGTAAGTCATTAAAACGTGCTTAATAGAAATGAAATATTACACATTAACTTGCTTTAAAGCTTTTCAAAATGTTTACAAAAATGACTTTGCAAATAATGTGTGTACAACTTGCACTTTAAACAAGTATAATTACAACAAAGATGCCTCCCCATAAAATAACTCGAGAGTGAAACTACAGATAGACTCTAACTATAACAACCCCATTTTTGCTAAAAATTATTTTAATTAATTATTATGTGTGTTTATATGTGCTTGTATGTGATTAATTCTCTCTGTGTGTATATTATTCGGGATTAGTAGATTTCGGCTTAAGAAGAGTATTTTAGTCATTTTAGACTCAGGAGTATTTTGGTCATTTGGTGAGTAAGGGTAAGCTAGTCTTTTGTTAAGAGAATTATTTTTAGTGTTTTAAGTGGGAATAATTATTTTTACTAAGTTACTAGTGAGTTATGGTAATTAATTAGAGACGGTAACTATTCGCTATTTTGACGTTAAGTGAGTAATAACTCAGAAATTAGATAGTAAGAATATTGAGCCCATTAAGACAACTAGGGTTGAGCCCATTTGAGTAGTGACTATATAAACACTAGTCTTATGAGAAATTAGGTCATTACCTTCATTTACTCACTTTCACAAAACATTCTAAGGTAGAGGTAGAGAGAGAAAGAGGATCTTGAAGAGCAAAGAAGAACTAGAGAGAGAGCAAGCTTGGGGTTGGTGATTAGGAGCTAACTTGAAGCTAGGAATTGGATTATTGAAGCTTTGAGGTAAGGGGGATAGTCTCCTTTTCACCAATTAAGCTTTAATCACTTTTTCTACTTGTGGGTTTAAGTGCTTTTGTTATAATTGTGACTTTTTGTGGTTTTGAATGATAAAATTTGTGCTCCTTTCTCATGTAGAATTATGTGTATGATAAACTTCATGAATTTGTTGTGCTAATATCTTAAACTTCATAGTTGTTGTTGTTGAGTTGTTTTCATGATTTTTGACTATTTAAGTGGAATTCATGAATTGATGTATGATTGTTGTTGAAACATGTTTGAATTCACTTCATTAATGTTTGTTTATGTTTATGTGGTGATGGGGTTTGAATTGGTGTGGTTGTTTTGAAGTGTGAATGTAAAATGAGAAATTGGTGGTTTTTGGTGAAAATGAATTAGATGATGAATTTGAGGTGAATTAGTGTTTTAATCCGATGTTTGTTGTTGTTTTGGATGCCTTTTTATGTTTGTAATCAAGTGTATAATTGTTGGGGTCGAATTTTGGGTCAAAAGAATCAAAATTGGGGTTTTGGGGTTGAAAATGGTGAGTTCCTGACAAGGAACACCAAAAACAGGGTGACCTGTTCTGGTGTAACTCGCCTGGCAAGAAGTATCTCGCTAGGGCGAGTTGCCCAGTAACAGAATACTCTGTTTTGGGTGTTCCGGGCTATGGGGATCGATCCGAGTGGTTCCAAACTGATTCTTTTGATGTAATTAAATGTATTTGAGCTTTCTAAACCTTTGGAAACATCAATTGAGTTAGATTGGATTTGGTTTTGTGAATCGTATCATAACGTTTTGAAAATAGTTCAAGAACATGAAATTTCTGAAAACTCGATTTCTCAAGAAGAAGGGGTAGGACTAGGGTTGTCTAGTACTTTTATGATTTGTAAAAATGTTTTGGGTGGGAGTCATGGACTTCAACTTGGTTTTGCTTTAAAAACTTGAATTCTTTGAAAAACGGCAAAATGATACGAACTTTGTGAAACTTTGGGATTGTCGTGAATTGGCCTATGAGACGTGTGTGTATACGCTACTGCACTCATAATTGATTTGTGCGTACACTTAGTTGAGGCATTCAAACTTGTTTGAATTGCTTTGTCATATAACTTGGGAAATGATAAAACGATACTCCCTCCGTCCCATATTAAGTGACACAGTTGACATTGTCACATATACCAATGCATAATTTTGATCTTAAATAACTTTATTAATCTATTAGAAAAAATTATAAAAATTTGATATTTTGAAAATATTCATTGAGACGAATTCAACGACATATTATATGATATTATTTATCATTTTTTATTAGTAGAAAAATACGGTCAAAGTATGTTAGGTCAATAATGTATATATTCAACTAGGTCATCTATTGTAGGACGGAGGGAGTACGAACATGGGAATTTTGAGTAATTGTCGGCTTTAGCCTATGAAATGGATGTGTACATGCTACTACACTTATACGTTATTGGTGTGTATACTCGGTTGAGGTGTTTGAATTCGTTTACTTTGGTTTTGGAAGATTTATCAGAAAATGCTAGTTTTCATAAACTTATATGAACTTTGTCAAACTAATGTTTTATAGTTGGATAACTTATAGGAGACTTTGAATGCATGTTTATATGATAAAATAAGGATGAATTGATGATGATTGAGTGTTTAATATGTGGAATGTTAAGTTTGGATAATAGTCCATCTTTGGTGATAAATGTGAATTTGCTCTTAATAAATTTCTAGTTGAATGTTGTTTATGGTGATCATGAATGGTGTTGTTGAATCATTACATGTTAATGAAGGTAATATTAATGGTGAATGCATGTATGCAAAATGAAGGTGAAAATAATTGGTGAAGTTGTTGTTGAACATATACATAGTGTGTCATATGTTCATGCATCATAAGTCTTAGGATATTTATATCCAATGAAGGTGATTTAGGATGTTTATATCCAATGAAGGTGATTATAATACTTTGTTTTCAACGACGGTGTTTATGATACATATGTATCTAAGGTGACGACCTTGAGGTGACCGGTACCACATGCATATAGAAGTCGTGTTTAGGCGCATTGCATAATTTACAAGTGTCATAATTGTTATGTGCTCGGTGAATATTTGCAGGGTTGATGTTTATACTTGTTGAATTTCATACTTTTTGAAATGTGGTGAACCTTCGAATGCGTAAGGATGTGTGGTGAATATCTATATTCGTATACTTGTTGAAAATTGATGTTGTTTAGTTACTTGAATCAATTGAATTTAATTGCATCATTTATCGTCATTGATCATGTTTAATTGTGAATTATGAACTAACCCCCCAGTGGTCGTATGGTTGACCGCCTTCCTTATCTGTATGGATGGGTAGGTGATGTTCAGGAATAGATTGCTTGGTGAGTTGCTTGAGGATAGCTTGGAGCTACCTCGTTTATTGCTTTTCAGAGTGTAGTGTGTCGGCTTTGATAAACATCATTATGTTTTGACTATGACTATTTGTTATTTTCATGATTTAGTTGTGGAGATGAAAATTTATATTGGTGATGTATTATGATATGGAGACATGGCTACTTGGAGACTTATTTATGTTGGATGACTGTTGAGATATTTTATTTAGGCGTTGATGTTATGATGTTTTATTCCGCTGCGATGTTTTGAGGAAATTGTTATTTATGCATGCTTGGTGATTTATTGAAGGTGTAACATCTAAATTCTTGATATGCCGTATCATTAGCGTAAATTATCACTTTTAGAGTTTAGGGTGTTACCGAGTGAATTTCCTGTTTGTATGTGAATAGTATTGAGTTTGAAGGTGAGAAAAACATAAGAAGGGGGGGTTGAATTGTGTTAGCTTTTTCTTCGTTTCTCCTACTGATGTCACAGTTCAGAAGCAACTAATTATTAGCTTCTGAAGTAGTGATCAGAGACTTAATGTGCAGCAGATAAAAACAGAGTAAGAGAGAGAGAAGAAAGACACAAAACAATTATACAGGTTCCTTCCACAAACCGGAAGTAGTCATGTCCCCCTTGCACTTCCACGGAGATTTCACTAACAATGTAATATCAAATTACAAGTACTCAAGCACACAAGCAAGAGATTTCCAATGCTCAAGCACACAAGCAAGAGACTTTCGTATGCTCTAGTACAACTACAAGAGACTTACAAATGCTCAAGCACACAAGCAAGGGACTTACAAACAAACAAATTTACACATAAAATTGTTTGAGTTTGAACACTTGATATACAATCAGTGGTGTTCTCAATACAAATCAATTACAAACTCTTTAGACTCTTGAGACTATAGAATTTCTAAAATGTGGACAACTCTTAAGAAATTCTAAGTTACTTTGAAATGCAAACAAAACAGAGTATAAACTATGAGATGTTTAGAGAGTCTTGCTTTTGTATGCGTGTATTGCTTTCTTGTCTGTATGTATATGTTGTTCTACTAAACTTGAAAACCTTCACTCCTTTATATAGTGGTGTGAAAGAGACGTTGGAGAACAGCCAGCACGCATGCATAAAAGAGTCGTTTGAAGCTTGTTGATCACCAATGATCTTTTGCCTGATATGGGTATTGTCCTATGAAGGATCAATTTCAAATCCATTCCTTGTATGAGGGAACATTTCTGCAGGCAGAGCTGTTATCCTTGTCTTGTTGCAAAGCACGACCAAAGTAGTGGAGAAGGTGGTTGTACACTTCGTACAATTGTCCTTTTTCAACGCTCTTGAGAGAAAAAACATACTGAGCTTTCAATTTTCATCTTAAGACCGTTGTTGCACTCCTTTAAGTCTTTAGCAACTCTTAGGCAAGATTAAAAGAGATTCCAGCTCTTGAAGCTTTAAGTTCTTCAGCTCCTGATGAACTTCAGCTTCTGGTGAGGCGCTTCTGATGAACTTGCTTCTGATGACGTCATCACTTCAGGAGCACGTTGAACTTCAGGAGCACTGTTCTTCAGATGCTTCAAGCTTCCTTTTTGTTGATTCTTTTGCTCTCTTTTGTTCTTCCAGAACCTTTTAAAGATACAAAATTTTGTGAATGGTCCTGTACACTTGAACAAATATTAGCATATCCAATTGACAATTTTTAATTCCTTGTTATCATCAAAACCTAAAGAGTGACATATGTTAAACATTTTTGTTCTACCAAACTCCCCCACTCTAAGGGTAATGTTTGTTAAACGTATTTTGTTCCAACAGAGTTACCTTCGATACTTGTTCTGTTGTTGGGCTCATACATGTTGGTTTTTGGTTTTGATGTAGAAGTGAGATGGTCGGTGGAGCTGGTAGGAATGATGCTGCAATCGTAGAGGCTCTGACTGCGATGGCTTAGGTCTTAGCGCAAGCTTAGGGGAACGGTGGACATGGTCACCAAGATCATGGAGAAGCGGAGGAGCGGAGGCTTCATCATTTCATGAGGAACAATCCGCCAACGTTCAAGGGGAGGTTTAACCCAGAGGGAGCTCAAACCTGGACGCAGGGCATGGACAGGATCTTTCGTGCAATGGTGACTAGTGATGATCAGAAGGTCAGGTTGGCTACTCACATGCTTGCTGAGGAGGCTGAGTACTAGTGGGCATGTACTAAGAGGAGGATCGAGGCTAGTGGAGAAGTTGTGACTTGGGTGAGGTTCAAGAGTGAGTTTCTGAGGAAACCATGCATTGAAGTTTGCAAAAATATGTAAATTATATATTGTTGTCAAGTCAATCTTATATGTAAATTATATTTGGTTTACCTACTTATGTTTCTTATAATAATTGACTATTTTTACAGATGCCCGTGATGTTAGTGCCTACGTGAAACCATGCATTGAAGTTTGCAAGAATAAATAAAATGTTATATGAGACGATCAATGTTACGAGAAAATGTTGAAAAATAAGTTGTATTTACAATTTGATAGTTATGTATGGTCGGTGTAAAATTTAATTTACAACAAATCAAATCTCATATTAGCAATATTTTTACGGGCCCTTCTTTTTTTATAAGCTAAAAATTTAAATATATATATATATATGGATATAACAACACGAAACAAAAGGTCGTAAACATAATCCAAGAAAAGAAAATTAAATAATATAATAAAAAATAAAAAGCTATTCACTTTAAACATATTTTTGAAACCCTTGAGCGGTTATTTTATGATTGTGATTCCATTTGTATATTCTATATAAAAGAACGACTATGTAAATATATAATCGTTGCCAATTTCGCTTCCTCGTTAGTATATATATCCTATAAAAAAATTTGCAAACAGTTGTCTCCTTTTTTGGGTCCATAAAATGTAAACCTCATAAAAAAAAAGAGTTTAACTAATAATCACTTTATTTTTTTAATAAGTTTTATTTTAAAAAAAAAGCTTAAATAATGATTTGGTCCCTTAAGTTATTTGTTGGTTAAATTTTGGTCACATAAGTTATTAACGTTACAATTTGGTCCCTTAAGTTAGTATATGTTAGCCAAATAAATCCTCACCATCATTCTTTTGTCAAAACATTAAATAGGCACATGTGAACGGTGACGTGACAACTTGCATTGTGTATCCACCTTAGACATTGGCTTAACGGTTTTGACGGGGGGATTTATTTGGTTGACAGAAGATAACTTAAAGGGACCAAATTGTAACGTTAATAACTTATGAGACTAAAATGTAACCAACAAATACCTTAAGGGACCAAATCATTAATTAAGCCTAAAAAAAACTATCACACCTCTTTCAACTTTTCATTAAACTATAAAATCTCCTATTTTTCTAAATATGGTAAAGGTCCATGTTTCGGTCCTTATTAATATACCCCATCTTTTAATTTTTCGGAGAAAACATGCTTAGGCGATTTTTATGCGATTCAACACTGTTCACATACCAGCTTTCTTCAAACTTTCTTCTTTCTTAGGTAACCTCACATACCACCACCGTCTTCACCCCCCTTCACCGATCACCATGAAAACCAGCATAATAGATTGGCCCTGTCTGATTGATGACACAACAACAACACATCTTGACAATAATGCACCAAAAACCAACAAAACCAGCCATTTGAACACTCACCCTAATACCACCAAAACCAGAGACCACAAAACTGGGGGATCTTCCGTTCAGGATGGCCCTAAACACATCGATTCCATCCCAAAACCATCTCAAAATGCCCTAAAACACACCAAAACATTTGCACAAGCTTTGAGTAATCTGTGCGACATACCAACATCTCAGTTTCCCCAGCCCATCCTTAAAGGTGATAACTTTTCAATATCCATTCCAGAAGAAGAATATGATGCAGGGATGATTGCATGCAAGCACAATTTACATGCACGTATCATCTGGGCCAAAGGATCTATACCACTCACTGTTTTTGCGCTCAAGCAGAAATTATCAACTATGTGGAAGGACTTAGAAAGATGGGGAGTCACCTCTCTGGGAAAAGGATTCTACGAGTTCACCTTCACCAGGTTAGAAGATGTAAAGAGGGTGAGATCTATTGCTTCTTGGAATCTGTCTCCAGGTATACTGAAACTTTTTACCTGGACCAAGGATTTTAACTCTAGTGTGCAAAACAGCACCTCTGCGCAGGTGTGGGTTAGGATTCATGGTCTTGCGCAAGAATATTGGCGCCCTAGAATTCTATTTGCAATAGCTAGCTCTGTAGGGACTCCAATATGCACAGATGCAGCCTCCACCAAACCCATGATTGAAAGGACCTTTGGTCATTTCGCTAGGGTTCTAGTTGATATGGACGTTAGTCAGGAACCCAGATACAAGGTTTTAGTGGAAAGAAAGGATTATGCTTTCTTTGTTGATTTTGAATTTGAAAACATGCCAGATTTTTGCTCTTATTGTAAAAAAGTTGGCCATTATGTTGACATTTGCAAGCATGCCAATAAACCTCTGGAAACAAATAATATGGAAAAGCAGACAAAGAGCAAACATAACTCTAAATCAGAGTATGTGGTGATGAAAGATGGAAGGCAGGAACAGGGGAACAAGCAGGATAACCCTATCATAGTGGAAGAAACGAAGGAAGCGGGCCCTAGCAAGCATCAAAAGAGTCCACAGATTCCTAACAAGGTTGTTACAAGTGAAAGGCAAGGAAAAGAGCAGTCAGCTCAAGGAAACAAGTTCGATGCTTTGATGAGGAATGATGGGGATCAAGAAGAAAACATTAGGAACACTATGAAAAACACAGATCTTCAGTTGGAGCAAGAAGTTAATGCTGAGTTAGAAGCTTCTCATAGCAAGAACATTGAAACAGATGAGGAAGACACAAACTCTCACACTTCTGAGTTTGTTGATGCTACACAACAAAATGATGATGCAAATATGGATGAAGAAACATCTGAGGAACACACTGCAGACGTCAATGATGCAAACTTGATAATAGATCATGAAAAGAGGAAAGTGTTAGATAAACAGAACAGAGATTTCCTGGACAAATCATGGGCTAATATTATTGAAAATGAAGCAGCCGAAGATAGATTACTCAAGGATATAGAGGTTGAAGATTCAAGCCAGATAGAACAACCTGCAAATATTGATGATTTTCAAGTGGTCCTGAAAAATAAGAAGAAGGGAACTCTGAGAAATCCTGTCTTGAGGTCTTATTCAACTAGAGCAAAAGCTAGTAACCCTAGGCCTTTTAAATGAAGATGTTTTACTGGAATATCAGGGGTCTGGCCAATTCCCCATCAAGATTGGTTTTAAAAAGATTACTTTTAACTCATAAACCTGATTTTGTTTTTATCTCTGAGCCATGGATGAACTTTGAGGCTTTTCCTTCATCTTGGCTGCATAGATTAGGTTTAAAGATTTTCTCACTCAATGAGAGAAGAAATCTTCAATCTAATCTATGGTGCATTTGTTCTTTACATATTAACCCTACAGTAGTTGACTTAGACGATCAACAAGTGTCTTTTTCCTTTGTACATAATAACACAGTTCTCTTTACTTCTGCAATCTATGCATCGACTAGTAATTTGAGAAGGAAGGAACTATGGAACAAACTTAACTTACTGCAAGCTCAACACGATGCCCCCTGGAGTTTTATTGGTGATTTTAACACAATATTGGGAGCACATGAACATAATGGAAGCTTCTCACCAGCTAGACCACCAATGCTAGATTTTCAAAACTGGACAGATAGATTTGATCTTTTGCACATTCCAACAAGAGGCGCCTTCTTTACTTGGGACAATGGTAGGGAAGGTAGGAGACATACAAAGAGAAGGTTGGATAGAGTTGTTTGCAATCAGTCATGGATTGATTTTTGTTCATCTATTTCCTGCAATACACTTATGAAAGATCAATCAGATCATTACCCTCTATTGATGGAGTTCAAAACTGATAACCTTCAATTTGCTTCTAGCTTTAAATTCCAGAAGATGTGGACCATGCACCAAGGCTGCAAACAGGTGATTGCGGATTGTTGGAATGATAGAGTGGTGGGAAACCATATGCATATTGTCGCGCCATTTTTCGGAGATCAAGGCTATTTGATTAGCGTTTGACTCACTATTTTATTTCACGACTGAACATTTAATTTTAAGAGAAAAGGGGAAAAAAGTTCGAAACACCCCTTTGAAAAGATTTAGGGTTCGGGGGTTAGTTACATAAAGGGAAGGTGTTAGCACCCTTTATGTCCGTAGTACTCTACGGGAACCTCTTGGTTTTATTCAACGTTTTGTGCTATAACTTGCTTATTTTGAAAAAAAAGGAATTAAAGTGATGAAGGAAGAAAGAGACCTACTTATCTACATTTTTTATTGATTTGGAAGGACTAGGTCCTTTGCCTACGTACCCGTGAGGGATCAAAACCTCGTAGTTCGGGGTAAAAATCGACGTTTGATTCGTTTTGTGTTTTTTATTAGTTTTGAAAAATGTTTTAAAATGAAAAGCCAAGTGGCAAAATAAGTTTGTTTGTGTTTTTTATATTAAGAGAAGATGACTTGAAATATGATTAATGTAAATTGCAATTTTGATTTACGAAAGAATAAAAATAAGACGGATCACTTGATTTTTGAATCAAGGTTTGTTTATGAAAATATTTTTGTGATTTTGGTTATTTGCATGTTTTTTTGTTTTTTGGATAATAAGACTAAAGTTAAAACTATCGGAGCGAGAAAATAAAAACGTAGGTACTTTGTGGCGACGTTGGATCACCACAAAGACCATTAACCTAGACTAGAAGCAAAATAAAAGGCATACACCCACACACGCACACACGCACCTACGATTATTACATAAGCCTATGATACATGCTATGGTCCGCGATAAAATAAATTATTTACATCAAGCCTATTTACATTCTAAAATCTACGAAAAATAAATGATTAGCAACATAAATTATTTACATTAAGCCTAGTTTACATTCTAAGTTCTACGCTTAAAACTATAAACTAGATTAAAATACGAAATGCTAGAACTAAACTAAAATGCATGGATTATTTACATTCAAGCCTAAAGTACAAACTAAACCGTATTATATAAAGAATGAATGATTAAATATAATGAATGCAGAATAATAATCCTAAACTAATTAAAATGCATGAGAATTAACGAAATGCAATGCTAATGGAAAGAAAATGAAAGAAAATGCGCAAGAGAAAGTAAGAAAAAATAAAATACAGCAGGGGGGTGCGACAGTACTCAGGGGGTGTTAAATAGCAAGCAAAAAAAAAGGGGGAAAAGTAAAACGGGCCTTGCTGGATCGGTTTGCAAGGCCTGAGTTTGGGTGAAGGCTGGGTCGACCCAGTTAGATACGGGTCGGTTCGGTGGGGGGTATAAATAAGGTGTATGACCCATTTCCTTCATTTTTACACTCCAATTCTCTCACTTCTATCCAAAACAAAAACCAAGAGCTCTCTCCTCTCTCCTCACATGTTCTTCTTTTTCTGGGTTGGGTATGAAGATTCCGATGAATCTTCATCTTCTCCGGCGGAGGTACGTCGGGTTCCGGCGGTGGTTAGCCGGCCGGCGCGGCGGCGCCACCGCGTCGGAACCCTTTTTTTCCTTTTTTCTTCTTTTTCTACGATCTACCTCTTCTTCTTACTTCTTTTCTTTTATTCTTTTTTTAAAACGAACCTATAAAAGATTAAGTCCGAAACTAAAAGAGAAAGAATGAGGGTGTACCCTTTCGTATTATGATCCGATCTGGATCGGTATGGTCTTGTGTTCGGTTCGCGTGATGTATCCGTTGGCGAGTTGTGAACCCCTGGACCTTGTCGTGACTGGCTTGTGAGAAATCGGTTTTCAGATGAACTTCTGGCTACCGTTTTTATGGATTTTTCGCGTGTCTTTCTGGCTGTTTTGCAGGTACAGGTTGTGCGATTCTCCGGTCCTTTTCCTCGGTTGTTCCTGCACGATTCTCGATCTTTTCCTGTGTGTTGTGCAGGTTTAATTTATAGTCAAAGGTTTAGGGACTAGGGTTTGTTACTAGGGAGCAGAAACTTGTGTTTGATTGCGGATGAGAAGGAGAAAAAATGTGATTATCCCCTTGCTGAAAAAATGGACGCGTGAATTGGATTTGGACTGAATATGTGACAGTCTGTTGTGGATTGAGATGATTTTGGACTAAATAAAATGATAACAAAATAAAAAGAAAAGAGATAAAGGCTAAAACAAATGAGATTAATAAAAAGAATTTTAACGAAACAAAATTAAAATCTAGTTAAAAACATTGAATAAAAGATGGAAATTAAACTTAAAATAAAAACGAAAATCAAGAAAGAGAGGGCCCGACTCGGAATCAAATATGAGGTATTTTAAAATACCTCTCTGCCGAAATTTTCACTGAAATGCAGAGATCGGTCGGGGTCGGACAACATGTGAATGCAGGGTCCAACGACACGTGTCAGTGACGTCTTGGGTCAAAAATTGGGGTATGACACATATTCTTAGCACAAAACTCAAAAACCTCAAAGCCAAATTGAAGATATGGAATAAAGAGGTTTTTGGCAATGTTCACAATTTTGTCAAAGATGCTGAACAAAAGTTAACTGATATACAAACCCAAATCCATAATGAAGGTCACTCTGACATCCTCATGAATGCTGAGAAACTAGCACAAATGAACCTTGACCAAGCCCTAGCCAGACAAGAGGTCTTTTGGAAGGAGAAAGCAAGAATTAACTGGCATGTGAATGGTGATAGGAACTCTAGATACTTTCATAGACTGACAAAAATTAAAAACAAAACCAAAATGATTTCTTCCATTAGAAATGACGAAGAAATAATCACTGAACCTGAAAGAGTTACTGAACATATTGTTAATTATTATAATTGTCTTTTTTCCTCTAACTATTTTTTGCAGGATTCCAATCTTTTGGAGGAAGTGATCCCTAATCTCATTGATGAGCCAACCAACAAACTGCTCACTATGATTCCATCAACAGAAGAGATCAAGAATGCTGTATTTGACCTAAACAATGAAGGTGCCCCTGGTCCAAATGGGTTTGGTGCATGTTTTTTCCAAACCTATTGGGACATTGTTCATAAAGAGGTGACGGATGCTGTAATTCAATTCTTTCAAACTGGCTGGCTAGCTCCTAATTACAATGCAAACACACTCATTTTGATTCCTAAAACCTCAAATGCTGATTCAATTGATCAATACAGACCAATAGCATTAGCAAATTTTAAGTTCAAGGTGATTACAAAAGTGATGGCAGATAGGTTAGCAAAAATTCTTCCCAACATTATTTCTGTAGAACAAAGAGGGTTTATTAGAGGGAGGAATATCAAAGACTGTATTATTCTTGCTTCTGAAGCTATCAATGTGTTGGACAAAAAAAGCTTTGGTGGAAATCTGGCCCTAAAGATCGATGTATCAAAGGCTTTTGATACGCTAAATTGGACTTTTCTAATTAAAGTATTAAAAGCCTTTGGTTTCAGTGATATATTTTGCTTTTGGATCAACTCAATACTTCACTCAGCAACTATTTCTATTTCAATTAATGGTTCCCAGCATGGATATTTCAATTGTACTAGAGGTGTCAGACAGGGAGACCCCCTATCCCCTCTTTTATTTTGCATTGTAGAAGAAGTTCTAAGTAGGGGGATCACTAAACTGGTCCAGGAAGGCAAAGTGGAATTAATCAGTGCTTCTAGAAACTCTCAAATTCCATCTCATTGTTTTTATGCAGATGATTTAATGGTTTATTGTAGAGGGAAGATTTCAGGTTTGGAGGCTTTGAAGGAACTCTTTACTCAGTATGCATATTGTTCAGGTCAATCCATAAATCTCAGAAAATCCTCTATTCATGCTGGAGGTATCAATCAACAAAGGTTGAATCATTTGGCTAACTTGCTTGGATTCTCTATAGGAAATCTTCCTTTCATATACTTAGGAGTACCAATTTTCAAAGGAAGACCTAAAACAATTTACTTTCAATCCACTACTGATAAGATCAAATTGAAATTGGCTAATTGGAAAGCTGCACTATTATCTATTGCTGGAAGGGTCCAATTAGTCAAGTCAGTGGTGCAAGGTATGTTAATCCACACAATCTCTATTTACTCCTGGCCTGTTGCTTTGCTTAGACAAATTGAGAAATGGATCAAAAATTTCATTTGGAGTGGAGATGTTAACAAAAGGAAGATGGTAACTGTTGCATGGAAAAAGGTTTGTTCGGATTATGAAGAGGGTGGTTTAGGGACAAAATCCCTTATCTGTCTTAATGAGGCTTACAACCTAAAACTTTGTTTAGAGCTGATGCAAAAAGATGAACAATGGGCTATAGTGTTAAGGAGCAGAATGATGAGAGGTTCCAATTGCATTAACCATCACATATTTTCTTCTATCTGGAGTAGTGTAAAGAATGAATTCCAGACTATCAAAGATAATTCCACATGGTGGCTTGGCGATGGTGACAAAATTCAGTTCTAGAGGGATTCATGGTGTGGTGATGCCTTAATGAATGTTTACAATATTAATCAATCTGAAATTGCGCATTTCCCTCCAACTGTCAATATGTATATCTTGTATAATCACTGGAACATTTCAGAAGAGATGGAAAATCAATTTCCGGGATTGAGAAGTATTGTTTCTCAAGTTACCATACCTGAGATCCAACAATCCGATAAATTAGTGTGGTTGCATAACTCGACAGGTTTCCTTTCAGCTAAAGAAGCCTATGACTATAAGAAACACCATTTCCCAAAGATTCACTAGACAAAGCACATTTGGTCTGCTGATATACCTCCATCAAAATCCCTGATGATATGGAGGCTTATGCTCGATAAGCTTCCAACAGATGAGAATTTGATCATTAGAGGATGTCAAATACCTTCAATGTGCTCTCTTTGTTCTAATCATTCAGAATCCTCATTCCATCTTTTTTTCCAATGCTCCTATGCAATCAGGCTATGGTGCTGGTTAGCTAGTATGCTCAGTTGCCCTCTTCATTTCCAACACATTGAAGATATTTGGACAGTTTGTGACAAACCGTGGAACCCTCAGTGCAAACTAGTGGTCACTGCTGCTATAATCAATCTTATCAACTCCATTTGGTATGCAAGAAACCAAATTAGATTCCAAAACAAGAAGATTCACTGGAAAAGTTCTATTGCCTCTATCATTTCAAATACTTCTTTTGCTGGCAACAACTCCAATTCCCGAGCTTCCAACTCTATGACAGATTTTACTATTCTCAAAAAATTCAACGTTAATCTTCACCCTCCAAATGCCCCTAAAATAATCGAGGTCCTGTGGCAGCCACCAATATTTCAATGGATAAAATGCAATACTGATGGCTCAGCTAATGATATTACCTCTTCCTGTGGTGGCATTTTCAGAGATAAAGAATCAAATTTCATCTTATGTTTTGCTGAGAATACAGGTATAGGAAACTCTCTCCATGCTGAGTTGTGTGGAGCAATGAGGGCCATTGAGCTGGCTCATCAGAATCAATGGAGTAGCTTATGGTTAGAATCTGATTCTACTCTTGTTGTCAAAGCCTTCAAAAAGCATGCTCTTATTCCTTGGAAGCTAAGGAACAGATGGGATAATTGCATGTTGAAAACTAGAGACATGAATTTTATAGTTACTCATGTGTATAGAGAAGGTAACTTCTGTGCAGATGCTCTTGCTAATGCAGGGTTATCAATGACTTCCCTAACTGTTTGGAATGACATCCCTATTTGTATTAGAAGCCACTATGGTCAAAATAGATTAGGGTTGCCATGTTATAGGTTTGTTAATCCTTAAGGAGGTTTTGGCCAAGCTCCCCTCCTTTTCTCTTATTTTGTATGTTCCTTCATTCTCTTTTTAATATATTTGGGGTGGTGTAGCTTCCTGCTACCTCCCTGTTTTGAGTAAAAAAAAAAAATATACCCCATCTTTTTATAATATTTTTTATACTTAACATATTTTTAGTAGTGCTAGCAACGGTCACTCTAACATTCTATTAGTCTCACTCTAAATTAGATCACAAAATAACTGTCACTGACTAATTTGTGTCTTTAGAGTTCACATAATACACTAAATCTTTCTTCCCCTTATAGTTTGAATTCAAACCTTGGTTCGGTCATCTAACACTATTCGCCGGAGAAAATCCATATGGTGTTTCTAGTTTCTATTTTACGGAAAGAGAGAAAAAATTAGCCAAACAATCAATAATTTCTTTTTTTATAAGAAACTTAAACTTTTTTTTTCTTTTTTGACTAAATGCTTTTGCTAAAATTCTAAAATAATAAATGACCCTAACATTGCTTTTTATATTATTTTATGTATACCTTTTTTTACCAAAAAGTAATTCTAAATTTATTTTTCGGACTGAGCCCAAAAGTAATTCTACGTGAAAATCCTTACCTTTTATGTTTCAAATATTTTATAATACCCTTAATCCTTTTTTACAAAAGTAATTTAATTTCCTAATCTATGATTTTCCACATTAGATTATTATTCTTATTATTTTTTTTTTTATCAAATATGGACAGTATTGTGTAGTGGGTTCAAAACATAGTTGAATGATGTGAAAAAATATGTCTTAATAACCTTTTATTTACGAAAAAATTCTTGCTAACCCTTGTGCAATTTTGTTGGTGTTTAAACATATACCTAATCTGCATTTACTCTAGGCTTATAAATTGAGGTTGTTTATTCAACTATGGTTGTCATATTATATACTACAGGAAAATAAAGCATAATATATAGAAAAGGTATGGCCAGGAGTGAGAGGAAACAAATTGTTTTAGTTCTGGTGATGATGATGGTAGTTGTGGCGCAGGCTAACGATTATGCACACGAAGAGTCATTCGCCGGAGGAATTTGTGCTTTGAAGTGTCCCTTTAAATGTAAAGGCAATATATTTCATTATGCAGCTTGTCTTGTTACCTGTGAATTGTTATGTACTCAAAAAACATCAAAAGCTGATTATGATTGTGCAAGTAATTGTGTTATTTCCAAGTCTGTTAACGCCGGCAATGGTATTTTTACTTTTTTTTTCCTCTTACATTATATATTGTTGTCAAGTCAATCTTATATGTAAATTATATTTGGTTTACCTACTTATGTTTCTTATAATAATTGACTATTTTTACAGATGCCCGTGATGTTAGTGCCTACGTGAAACCATGCATTGAAGTTTGCAAGAATAAATAAAATGTTATATGAGACGATCAATGTTACGAGAAAATGTTGAAAAATAAGTTGTATTTACAATTTGATAGTTATGTATGGTCGGTGTAAAATTTAATTTACAACAAATCAAATCTCATATTAGCAATATTTTTACGGGCCCTTCTTTTTTTATAAGCTAAAAATTTAAATATATATATATATATGGATATAACAACACGAAACAAAAGGTCGTAAACATAATCCAAGAAAAGAAAATTAAATAATATAATAAAAAATAAAAAGCTATTCACTTTAAACATATTTTTGAAACCCTTGAGCGGTTATTTTATGATTGTGATTCCATTTGTATATTCTATATAAAAGAACGACTATGTAAATATATAATCGTTGCCAATTTCGCTTCCTCGTTAGTATATATATCCTATAAAAAAATTTGCAAACAGTTGTCTCCTTTTTTGGGTCCATAAAATGTAAACCTCATAAAAAAAAAGAGTTTAACTAATAATCACTTTATTTTTTTAATAAGTTTTATTTTAAAAAAAAAGCTTAAATAATGATTTGGTCCCTTAAGTTATTTGTTGGTTAAATTTTGGTCACATAAGTTATTAACGTTACAATTTGGTCCCTTAAGTTAGTATATGTTAGCCAAATAAATCCTCACCATCATTCTTTTGTCAAAACATTAAATAGGCACATGTGAACGGTGACGTGACAACTTGCATTGTGTATCCACCTTAGACATTGGCTTAACGGTTTTGACGGGGGGATTTATTTGGTTGACAGAAGATAACTTAAAGGGACCAAATTGTAACGTTAATAACTTATGAGACTAAAATGTAACCAACAAATACCTTAAGGGACCAAATCATTAATTAAGCCTAAAAAAAACTATCACACCTCTTTCAACTTTTCATTAAACTATAAAATCTCCTATTTTTCTAAATATGGTAAAGGTCCATGTTTCGGTCCTTATTAATATACCCCATCTTTTAATTTTTCGGAGAAAACATGCTTAGGCGATTTTTATGCGATTCAACACTGTTCACATACCAGCTTTCTTCAAACTTTCTTCTTTCTTAGGTAACCTCACATACCACCACCGTCTTCACCCCCCTTCACCGATCACCATGAAAACCAGCATAATAGATTGGCCCTGTCTGATTGATGACACAACAACAACACATCTTGACAATAATGCACCAAAAACCAACAAAACCAGCCATTTGAACACTCACCCTAATACCACCAAAACCAGAGACCACAAAACTGGGGGATCTTCCGTTCAGGATGGCCCTAAACACATCGATTCCATCCCAAAACCATCTCAAAATGCCCTAAAACACACCAAAACATTTGCACAAGCTTTGAGTAATCTGTGCGACATACCAACATCTCAGTTTCCCCAGCCCATCCTTAAAGGTGATAACTTTTCAATATCCATTCCAGAAGAAGAATATGATGCAGGGATGATTGCATGCAAGCACAATTTACATGCACGTATCATCTGGGCCAAAGGATCTATACCACTCACTGTTTTTGCGCTCAAGCAGAAATTATCAACTATGTGGAAGGACTTAGAAAGATGGGGAGTCACCTCTCTGGGAAAAGGATTCTACGAGTTCACCTTCACCAGGTTAGAAGATGTAAAGAGGGTGAGATCTATTGCTTCTTGGAATCTGTCTCCAGGTATACTGAAACTTTTTACCTGGACCAAGGATTTTAACTCTAGTGTGCAAAACAGCACCTCTGCGCAGGTGTGGGTTAGGATTCATGGTCTTGCGCAAGAATATTGGCGCCCTAGAATTCTATTTGCAATAGCTAGCTCTGTAGGGACTCCAATATGCACAGATGCAGCCTCCACCAAACCCATGATTGAAAGGACCTTTGGTCATTTCGCTAGGGTTCTAGTTGATATGGACGTTAGTCAGGAACCCAGATACAAGGTTTTAGTGGAAAGAAAGGATTATGCTTTCTTTGTTGATTTTGAATTTGAAAACATGCCAGATTTTTGCTCTTATTGTAAAAAAGTTGGCCATTATGTTGACATTTGCAAGCATGCCAATAAACCTCTGGAAACAAATAATATGGAAAAGCAGACAAAGAGCAAACATAACTCTAAATCAGAGTATGTGGTGATGAAAGATGGAAGGCAGGAACAGGGGAACAAGCAGGATAACCCTATCATAGTGGAAGAAACGAAGGAAGCGGGCCCTAGCAAGCATCAAAAGAGTCCACAGATTCCTAACAAGGTTGTTACAAGTGAAAGGCAAGGAAAAGAGCAGTCAGCTCAAGGAAACAAGTTCGATGCTTTGATGAGGAATGATGGGGATCAAGAAGAAAACATTAGGAACACTATGAAAAACACAGATCTTCAGTTGGAGCAAGAAGTTAATGCTGAGTTAGAAGCTTCTCATAGCAAGAACATTGAAACAGATGAGGAAGACACAAACTCTCACACTTCTGAGTTTGTTGATGCTACACAACAAAATGATGATGCAAATATGGATGAAGAAACATCTGAGGAACACACTGCAGACGTCAATGATGCAAACTTGATAATAGATCATGAAAAGAGGAAAGTGTTAGATAAACAGAACAGAGATTTCCTGGACAAATCATGGGCTAATATTATTGAAAATGAAGCAGCCGAAGATAGATTACTCAAGGATATAGAGGTTGAAGATTCAAGCCAGATAGAACAACCTGCAAATATTGATGATTTTCAAGTGGTCCTGAAAAATAAGAAGAAGGGAACTCTGAGAAATCCTGTCTTGAGGTCTTATTCAACTAGAGCAAAAGCTAGTAACCCTAGGCCTTTTAAATGAAGATGTTTTACTGGAATATCAGGGGTCTGGCCAATTCCCCATCAAGATTGGTTTTAAAAAGATTACTTTTAACTCATAAACCTGATTTTGTTTTTATCTCTGAGCCATGGATGAACTTTGAGGCTTTTCCTTCATCTTGGCTGCATAGATTAGGTTTAAAGATTTTCTCACTCAATGAGAGAAGAAATCTTCAATCTAATCTATGGTGCATTTGTTCTTTACATATTAACCCTACAGTAGTTGACTTAGACGATCAACAAGTGTCTTTTTCCTTTGTACATAATAACACAGTTCTCTTTACTTCTGCAATCTATGCATCGACTAGTAATTTGAGAAGGAAGGAACTATGGAACAAACTTAACTTACTGCAAGCTCAACACGATGCCCCCTGGAGTTTTATTGGTGATTTTAACACAATATTGGGAGCACATGAACATAATGGAAGCTTCTCACCAGCTAGACCACCAATGCTAGATTTTCAAAACTGGACAGATAGATTTGATCTTTTGCACATTCCAACAAGAGGCGCCTTCTTTACTTGGGACAATGGTAGGGAAGGTAGGAGACATACAAAGAGAAGGTTGGATAGAGTTGTTTGCAATCAGTCATGGATTGATTTTTGTTCATCTATTTCCTGCAATACACTTATGAAAGATCAATCAGATCATTACCCTCTATTGATGGAGTTCAAAACTGATAACCTTCAATTTGCTTCTAGCTTTAAATTCCAGAAGATGTGGACCATGCACCAAGGCTGCAAACAGGTGATTGCGGATTGTTGGAATGATAGAGTGGTGGGAAACCATATGCATATTGTCGCGCCATTTTTCGGAGATCAAGGCTATTTGATTAGCGTTTGACTCACTATTTTATTTCACGACTGAACATTTAATTTTAAGAGAAAAGGGGAAAAAAGTTCGAAACACCCCTTTGAAAAGATTTAGGGTTCGGGGGTTAGTTACATAAAGGGAAGGTGTTAGCACCCTTTATGTCCGTAGTACTCTACGGGAACCTCTTGGTTTTATTCAACGTTTTGTGCTATAACTTGCTTATTTTGAAAAAAAAGGAATTAAAGTGATGAAGGAAGAAAGAGACCTACTTATCTACATTTTTTATTGATTTGGAAGGACTAGGTCCTTTGCCTACGTACCCGTGAGGGATCAAAACCTCGTAGTTCGGGGTAAAAATCGACGTTTGATTCGTTTTGTGTTTTTTATTAGTTTTGAAAAATGTTTTAAAATGAAAAGCCAAGTGGCAAAATAAGTTTGTTTGTGTTTTTTATATTAAGAGAAGATGACTTGAAATATGATTAATGTAAATTGCAATTTTGATTTACGAAAGAATAAAAATAAGACGGATCACTTGATTTTTGAATCAAGGTTTGTTTATGAAAATATTTTTGTGATTTTGGTTATTTGCATGTTTTTTTGTTTTTTGGATAATAAGACTAAAGTTAAAACTATCGGAGCGAGAAAATAAAAACGTAGGTACTTTGTGGCGACGTTGGATCACCACAAAGACCATTAACCTAGACTAGAAGCAAAATAAAAGGCATACACCCACACACGCACACACGCACCTACGATTATTACATAAGCCTATGATACATGCTATGGTCCGCGATAAAATAAATTATTTACATCAAGCCTATTTACATTCTAAAATCTACGAAAAATAAATGATTAGCAACATAAATTATTTACATTAAGCCTAGTTTACATTCTAAGTTCTACGCTTAAAACTATAAACTAGATTAAAATACGAAATGCTAGAACTAAACTAAAATGCATGGATTATTTACATTCAAGCCTAAAGTACAAACTAAACCGTATTATATAAAGAATGAATGATTAAATATAATGAATGCAGAATAATAATCCTAAACTAATTAAAATGCATGAGAATTAACGAAATGCAATGCTAATGGAAAGAAAATGAAAGAAAATGCGCAAGAGAAAGTAAGAAAAAATAAAATACAGCAGGGGGGTGCGACAGTACTCAGGGGGTGTTAAATAGCAAGCAAAAAAAAAGGGGGAAAAGTAAAACGGGCCTTGCTGGATCGGTTTGCAAGGCCTGAGTTTGGGTGAAGGCTGGGTCGACCCAGTTAGATACGGGTCGGTTCGGTGGGGGGTATAAATAAGGTGTATGACCCATTTCCTTCATTTTTACACTCCAATTCTCTCACTTCTATCCAAAACAAAAACCAAGAGCTCTCTCCTCTCTCCTCACATGTTCTTCTTTTTCTGGGTTGGGTATGAAGATTCCGATGAATCTTCATCTTCTCCGGCGGAGGTACGTCGGGTTCCGGCGGTGGTTAGCCGGCCGGCGCGGCGGCGCCACCGCGTCGGAACCCTTTTTTTCCTTTTTTCTTCTTTTTCTACGATCTACCTCTTCTTCTTACTTCTTTTCTTTTATTCTTTTTTTAAAACGAACCTATAAAAGATTAAGTCCGAAACTAAAAGAGAAAGAATGAGGGTGTACCCTTTCGTATTATGATCCGATCTGGATCGGTATGGTCTTGTGTTCGGTTCGCGTGATGTATCCGTTGGCGAGTTGTGAACCCCTGGACCTTGTCGTGACTGGCTTGTGAGAAATCGGTTTTCAGATGAACTTCTGGCTACCGTTTTTATGGATTTTTCGCGTGTCTTTCTGGCTGTTTTGCAGGTACAGGTTGTGCGATTCTCCGGTCCTTTTCCTCGGTTGTTCCTGCACGATTCTCGATCTTTTCCTGTGTGTTGTGCAGGTTTAATTTATAGTCAAAGGTTTAGGGACTAGGGTTTGTTACTAGGGAGCAGAAACTTGTGTTTGATTGCGGATGAGAAGGAGAAAAAATGTGATTATCCCCTTGCTGAAAAAATGGACGCGTGAATTGGATTTGGACTGAATATGTGACAGTCTGTTGTGGATTGAGATGATTTTGGACTAAATAAAATGATAACAAAATAAAAAGAAAAGAGATAAAGGCTAAAACAAATGAGATTAATAAAAAGAATTTTAACGAAACAAAAT
>Ga0228710_1003972_pt1 | contig 23400 bp, 14 predicted proteins | sample MedpolnodulmetaG_FD_177995 | JGI IMG/M metagenome (GOLD analysis project Ga0228710, IMG submission 177995) | Root nodule microbial communities from Medicago polymorpha collected in Santa Monica, California, United States - pink nodules | ecosystem: Host-associated > Plants > Roots > Nodule...
CTGCATATATTTGGGAATTCTGTTGGCAAAGGAGGATCATCCCACAGGTTTGTTTTATTCTCATTGTTAACTTGTCCTTTTGCTAGTTTATCCATGCTTTGGCTTCATCATAGGCTCAAGTTCACACATAGGCTTTTTTTTTTCTGCAAGCTTTCCTAGTTTGGTAAAACTTGGTTAATGTTTAGGTGTAACAAATATTAGTTCATTTTCAAAATATACTGTACTCTATAGCCTATACAAAATAAAGGGGAGACAGGTGAGTGTCAACCCGAGGATTCTTGCAGAAGCATATAAATATGAAATGAAATGAAATGGAGGAAAACCAGTGATGATTTTAAATGCTATATAGAATTGTTAGGAACAAGAATGATACAAATTGATGAACAGGAGCCAACTTGTTAATATTTTTTATTTTATGTTTGATAAGGTAAAATAAATAAATTTTCAGGAAAAAATGAAACCCTAATAAAAATGGGTGATGCAATATGAGTTGCATTCTTTGTTCGCCACTTTTAGTGATTCAGCATTTTGCGGAGCCGAAAGTGCAGGGCAATGATTAGAATGAGAGAAGCCTTGAGTGGGAATACCCAATTCCATTGATAAATTCCATTGAGCTTAATGGTGCCGCCGAGCCTTTTTCACCAAAGGGGTTTGGCTTTGGTATCTCAGATTCTATCTTCGTCTTCCTTCTCCTCCTTCCCTTTTTTATTCTCTTATCATCCCTTAAATTGAATTGGGTTTTCCCCAGTGACAGATCTTTCACAATTTACACTTGATATGAGCCCCTCAACCTTCTGATTTTATATTGTTTTGATTATTAACTTATTTGTTTTAAAAATTTGTTTTGTGAAGAGTTGTAGTTTTGTTTTTTGCCTGATTTTGTTTTGGAGGAACACTCGTTTGTTGTTTTCTTGTTAAAGATTCAGTGCGCACAGGAAAAGCTTGATTATAGCTACTACTGCTTGTTTTCTGCTTTTCAGAAAAATGGTGGGTTTGTTGTAATTGGGCAGCGGCCAGATAACTATGATTGGCTTTTTTTTAGTTGCTCGTCACCCTGATGCGGCAACTATGGTTACAGTATAGGAATAGTTTGTTGTGTAGAATTAAACTTGAATCATGTCTCTTTCATTCAAATCATCATAACCAATGTATTCTTTATAACATATATTTGTAATTTAATTGTAACTAAAAGACAGCATAATTTGACTCATGAATGGATGGACTTTCCTGTCTTAATGCCATAACTGGATCATTGCCTTTCTAATTGAGGGGTTCACGGCAGCATATTGTATTTGATCTTGGCTGTTGACAGGGACTCTTCATCACTTGGATTTAAAATTACAATGGATCTTTTGGTCATGTTAAGTTGGTAAATTCTCATTTCAAGTATTATACTCAAGATAGCTGGGAAGCCAATTCCTTTGTGACGGTCTTGATAATGAAGAATCTTGCATTAAGGGATGAAGGAGCTTTTATACTGATAGCAAAATTCTTGGTATAATGAGTTCTTTTTTTTTAAATGAGGTGTAAAGATATTTAAAGTACTAATTGATGCAATCCTGTGATCAAGATATAGTGATGACTTTGGACTGCTATTTGGCTCTTATATATTGTTTTATCGTTGCTTTATGTATTGTATTCAAGGTGCTGCTAGTAAGAAACGTTTTATAGTGTGGCTAAGATTTTAGGGGTAATGTTGCTTTTGTGGGTAGAGTGTGTTTGCTATGATGCTGATTGTTGGGCTATTCTTGTTAAAAGTATTTACCATTTATTTAAAAAAAGGCCAAAAAAATAAGTCAAAAAATAAATAAGAGTTCTAAGAAATTTTAATTTACATAAGATTAAACTGATCACCACAATGTTGTCTTCCCATCGAAATGAACAGCTCTGTTTAAATATTGAATCAAATTGGCCTCATCTGCACAAAACTTAACATCGAAAGTAATTATGAAAACATCTTAAACTGATCTGGGTTGTGTTTCCACTTTAAATCGGCGTCGCTGCCCGTGTTTTGTTGTTGGGTTTCGTTCATCTAGATCTATGTTTGTGGGGCCGCCTGTTTCTTGGTGAGGCGGTTTGGCAGGGTTGTTTTGTGGTGGTGGTGGTGTATGGTGGGGGTTCGGTTGAGGTGGTGGTGATTAGTTTTGCGTGGGTGTATACGAGGGCTGTCTTGGTGTGGAGAGGTCGTCGTGGATCTGGTGATTCGTTTTGCGGACGAGTGCTTTATATGGGATGGTTGGTGTTGATTGGTTAGGAGGTGGGAGGTTTTGTGGTGGTTGTTGTGGGTGATTCCTTGTTGTGGCCGCCTCTGTTATTTGGGTTCATATTTGTTTGTCGCTGGCTCTTGTTGGTGTTTTGGATTTTGGGTGTTTAGGGTGCTTTGAGGGTGCGTGTCCTTCAAGCCGAGCAGTCTCCTTTTTTGTTTTGATTGACGTTTTGCACCACCGCAAAGCATGTTGATTGTCTAACTTTTTGTCTGCTGGATGCTGGTGGGCCGATTATTTTGCTTCAAGATCGGGAGTTGATGTCTTTATGCAATCTTGTTTAGACTGACATTGATGTTTCTCTGGTGGACCGGGGGTGAGGTGGCCTTCTGAGTTGGTCCTGAAGTCTGGTGGGTCGATCATTTTTGATTCGAGATCGGGAGTCAGTTCTTTGGTTCAAGTTTGTTTTTGGGCTTTTGTTGGAATTATTTCGGTGGACCAGAGGTTGTGCGGTGGTGGATGTTGAATGATCTATAGAAAAGGAGTTCTTCTGATGTGGTTCAGTTTGGGTGATGAGGACTAGGTTTTCTTTACTAGGGTGTTCTTTTGGGGTGAGTAGCGGCGATGGGTGTTATGCATGTCGTTTTTTCAGTGGTCGGTTAGTATAGGAGTTAGTTTTAGGTGAGGATGTTTATTTTGGTGGATGTTGTCCTTATGGGTGTTGATCGCAATGGGATCTTTGTTGGTGTTTTGTTTTCAGGTGTTCCGCCTATATATAGCGCCTTTTGCTTGTATTTCTTGTAACACCGGTCTCTGTTCGTCTTGTGCAGAGATCTGATGTTTAATAAAATTTTGCTGATTCAAAAAAAAAATTATAAAAACATCTTTTGAAAAGCGGATTGTAAGAATTTTTCATTAGTTATTTTATGAAGCCCAACTAGAAATTTTCAAAAGGTTTATAAACAGAGAATTGCTCTTCTCCCAACAAAAAACACTCACTCCCAACTAAATTGATGAGAATTTTCATTAGTTGAGCCGAAACCGGCCATAATTGAAGCTTTCAGCGATGTCAAACCAACCGTAAATGTGAAGTTGAAAGTCAAAATTACCTTTCAAGTTCACATTGCTCACATTGAAGAAAAACCTAAACTGGTACCTACCGGTGTTGGCAAGGTTTTCAGTATTGAAGTAGACACCGACTCATTTTTGATAACAAATGAAAGATGGCAAGAGTGAGATGATTTACTTGGTTGGGTTCGTCAACAAGCGGTAAAGGCTGGATTTACTATATCTATAGATAAATCTAGTTTAAAAAGGTAATTCTTGACGATGCAATATGAAGGGAGTGGTGAATACAAACCACCTAAGACGAGGAAGAAACCGAACCTTGAAGGCACAGGCTCAAGGAAATGTGAATGTCTGTTTAGGTTGCGTGGTTTCTTTGAAAAGGATACAAAAGATTGGTGGATTGCAATGCTTTGTGGAATTCACAACCACGATTTGGCGCCAAAGTTAGCCGGCCACCTTCTTGCGGGTAGACTAAAAGAGGAAGAGAAGAAAAGAGTTATCGACATGACAAAGAGATTGGCGGTGCCTAGGAATATTCTCACGGATTTGAAGGAAAAAAACAAAGAAAGATTGACGAACATCAAGCAAGTGTACAAGGCACGAACTAGATGGTGCAAAGGGATAGGAGGTGACAAGATGGAGATGCAATACTTGATTTCAAAGTTGGAGGAGCATAAATACTTCTATTTCACAAGAGCGAATAGTGAGGAAACCACTCTTGAAGACATATTTTTTGCTCATCCGGAGTCGGTTAATATGCTCAACACTTTTCCGACCGTTTTGATCATGGACTCCACTTACAAAACCAATACCTACCGAATGCCGTTATTTGAGATTGTTGGTGTCACCTCTACCAAAATGACATATTCCGTTGCTTTTGTCTTTCTTTTCTTTGAATAAGAGGATAACTTTACTTGGGCACTTGAGATGTTGGTTGATCTTTTGACCTCAAAACTCAACATGCCTAAGGTGGTTGTCACCAATAGGGACAACACTTTGATGAATGCCGTTGTCAAAGTTCTCCCTGAAACAGACCATATACTTTGTTATTTTCATATTGGAAAGAATGTCAAAGCTAAGTGCATCACATATTGTAGAGTCAAAGCGAAGCCTACGGATGCAAAAGTTGTTGAGAAAGAAGTGAAGGAGGCGAAGGAGGAGAAACATTGTGATATTGTTAAGAAAATCATGAGGGTTTGGAAAAAGGTGGTTGAATCTCCTACGGATGATTCATATGCGAGTGCATTATTGAAATTCAAAGAGGTATGCAAACCATTTCCAAAGTTCCATGCATATGTTGAAACCATAGTATTGAACACCGCTAAGAAGACGAAGATTATGCACTGTCACTAGTCTAGTTAGATAGGTTATGAAACTTTTTGGTCGGTGTTCGACCTATTTTTTGTTGATATTACACCGACGTATTTTTTGGTGGCCGGTTATGTAATTTGGAGCTTTGTGCCCAATATGTAACTAATATTATAAAAATATATGAAGTGGTTTTTTTTTTTTTTTTTGTGGGTTATGTCACGCCAATTATTGATTGCATTTTTTGGTCTCTAATTATTCAACTATTTATTTTATCTTTCATTTGGTTTTATTCTCATACTTGTTATTCCATTATATTTTGTGAAGTGAAACATGTCTGAAGATGCATAGGTTCCAGTTGAAACTCATGTCCGATACTAGAGCGTGAGAAAGAAGGTTAAGGTCTTTTTAACCCCCGCCGACAAGTTGGACGAGTTGAAGGCACAACTTAACTATTTTATCCATATTGATGAAAATCAAAGAACATCTCATGTAATAGTGCAGGTGTCATGCGTGGACTTGGGGGAGGATAAGGAAGAAGACTTTTGGAAGACGGTGTATTTTCCATAACTTGTCAAAGATGATAGCGATGTTGATTACATGTTTAGGTTAATGGTTGAAAATAACATTTTACATCTTTATGTCGGATCCGTTGAAGTGTAATATTTATTAACATGTAATAGTGTAATGTGTTCGAATTTATGTCTGTAATATTGAATTTTAATGAATTTGTGTTATGTGTAATTTGGATCGTTTATGTGTCATTAAGTGTGATTAAGTGATTATGCGTCATTAACGACGAATTTGTGTAATTTGAATCATGTGGATCGTTTATGTATGATTATGTGATTGAGTGATAAACGATGAATTTGTGCAATTTAGATCGTTTATGTGCGATTATGTTGTGAAACTGGTGTAATTCGGTTCAATTATTAGTGTGTAAAGATTACAGGTTATTAATGACTTGGTTGCATAACATTCAATGTTGTCTGCTGATATATCAGTAACATCGTGAGTTAACTCACGCAGACCTGCAACCAGCGTGACTAGAGTCACATTGCATTTAACACATGTGTGACTTAACTCATGCTGCGTGAACTATATTGACAAACAAAACATCAAAGTTTTTATACAAAACTATACATCGAATGAGGTGTGAGTAGCTTATAAGAAAAATAAGGAGGTGCCAAAAAAAACTCAATCTATTTTGGCTCATTTATAGGTTTATCAACATTATTTGGGTATGGACACGCAAGGTCAGCCCATTTGATCAATACTATATAGAGTAATGATACGTCATCCTACCACTGACAGTGCAACATTTTTTTATAACAACGTAAGAGAAAACCTAGCAGTTCAGGCCTAATCGATTCAACAAGACAAACCAGGTATACAATCATAATCCAAATTAATACTGTTTTTCAATTCTAACATGATTCAATTATATGGTATCATATCTTATAAATTGATTTATTCTTTAGATATTGCAATCTTTTTATTTATTAAACGAATTTTAAAGAATGAGTTGTCTTAAAATTGATGTATTTATCTATCATGCCGCCATACATGTTTATGTCAATTTTTCTCTATATTTATGTTTTGCCATGATTTCGCGTTTTATGGGTACGCATCACGAGTATTGAAATGAGTTGTCCTAAAAAGTAATTAAGGAATAATCAAAAATTCATTTACAGATCTGAAAATTAGATAGATATGAGAATCAAATTTGAGAATTATACCTTCAATTTGAATTTAGATAACATTGAAATCAAACTCATATGAAAACATATTTAGAGGGTTTTCTTAGGATTGAGTTAAATTTAGGGTTACAAGTTATTCAGATTTGAGATGGGGGCAATGATAAAACATCAGATGACCACATTATCAAACTTAACTCAGATCGGGCTATTCGAACAAATAATGGTTCCATGACCATTAAATTGACATGAAGGCGAGTACTATAGTAAATCTATTATAGTTTTTACTTTTGATAGCAGTAATTATGTTTTTTTTAACCCTCCTAGGTTGATCTGGTGGTGTCGGCTTGGACTTTTGAGTGTGCTTCTCTCAAGGTATCAAGTTCCATTCTCCCCAATATCAATTTTAATAGGTTAGTTTGGATTCTTAAAAAAATATGTTTGTTTTTGTTTTTCTTCCTTGCCACATGTTAGTCTCCCATTGGATGCCGACGACTAACATTGTAGTGATGATGTAGCAACTCTATGCCATGCGGCAAAGTTCAATCATCATGAAATTGTGAGTAGATTTAGTGTGACTTGGATATCACATGAACCAAACGTGATGTAATCAGGGCCGACCCAAGTCATAGGCCAGGGGTGCGGCGACCTACGACCCAATTTTTTTTAGAGGGGATGGGTGTATATATCAATTGGTTTTCTAAAGGGGGTATGCAGATGAAGAGTATTATGGTGTTATGGTGACTTAGGTGGTAGCATAGCTGATATGTCAATCGTCATGATTACCACATGTCTCATTCATCATTTATAAAAAAAAAAATTATGATATATTATATAAGGGGACCTTTTTATCAAACTTGGCCTTAGGCCCAGAAAATACTAGTAATGACGCTGGGTGGAATCTTAATTTGTTGGAGTAAATTCTAAAGAATTTTATGCATACCATATAAAAGATGTTTTCCGAAGGAATTTACAAATTATGTACTTCCATAGCGTACGGACTTGCATCTTATCTTACTAGTATAATGAAGAGTATTTTTTTCCTTGTTACTTTCTTATCGATCTGTATCACAAGAATGAGTTCCAAAATTCAGTCACTAGAAAAATATATAGAACTTTTTACGTATGAATTTTCTAAAATGAAGATTATTGTTTTAGATATCAAAGAGTTCTTTAAAAAGTGGATGGAGAAGCAAGCGGTTGGAGAGAACAATGATGAAATGCAATTAAGGACAAAAACATCCTATGGTATGTTGCTGACCATGGAATAAATAGTTACATAATTATTTTTGTAATTGAATTAATTTATTTTGTTTGCTAAAATGTGATTTCATGCTTCCTCTTATTCAAAATGTGATTTCATTCTTCATCTTTTACATCAGAGGTCCTTTGAGTTATTTAATTGTAATAAATTGGTCTTTAAGTTTTTTTTGTACCGCTTAGGTCTTTATGTTAATGAATTGTAACAAGTTGCTCTTTAAGTTTTTTCCGTACCAACTAGGTCCTTTAAGTTATTTAACCGTAACAATTTGAGATGTTTTAGATCTTAAAAATGTAAGTTATTTGGGGCCTAAAAGTTGAAATTAAATAACTTAAAAGACCTAAGTGTTAAGAATAATACTTAAAGGACTGTTTGCATATCACATTGTGTTTTTATCTGTTTTCCCTTCTTTATAGATTGTGAATATTAGAGAGATACCAATTAACTTTGATTACATTTATTGTCTATGCAGAATGCAACAACATATAGCTTTTTTCAGATGGCCAGTGAGGAGAAATTGTTTGCAGATGAAGATCTTTTTAAATTGGATGAAGATCAAAAGGTTTGTATTGTCCTTTGTTTATTTTTGTTAATGATAAAAAGTGTGCTTGTAAGCTTCATAGTAGCATAGAATTTATGATATTTTGAATAAATATTTATACAGAGGAAAAAAGAAAAACTGCATGGTAAAATCATTCAGCTTGAAAGAAAACTGGATATGAAACAAAAGCTGAAATGGGAGATTCAGAGACTGAAAACAACACAATGCTTGTTGAAGTTCATAGAAGATGACAAAGATGTAGAAATTTTGAAGAGGGGAGCTAATCTTTATAAGGGTTTTAAGGAGAAGTTACAATCAGTGGAAGACTTACAGGCACTAAATCAAACCCTAATCGTTAAGGAGCTTAAGAGTAATGAGCTGCAGGAAGCTCGAAAAAAATTGATTAATGTAAGTACTTTTCTCTTGTCACATTTCTTTTGTTATCTACTAAATGACTCTTGTTCAATATTGCTTGCAAGATTTAGTAGTAATGTTGTTTCATTATCTTGCAGGGCATTGCTGATATATCAACTCGATCCGAAATTGGTGTGAAGAGAATGGGGGAACTTGACAATGGACCATTCCTTGAAGCTAGGAAGAAAAGATACAATGAGAAGGAAGCTGAAGACAAAGCTCTAGAACTATGTTCATTGTGGGAAGAGTATCTAACTGACCCAAATTGGCATCCATTCAAAGTTGTCATGGTTGAAGGGAAAGAAAAAGTATGTTTCTCTTAAACATATCATTGTCATAAAATTATTCTAAAGTCTACTTGCTTCATACTTCATTGTATCTGATTTTGTCAAACTCCTAATGCAGTGTTTAAAGCTTTGATGGAGATGAATGAATATAATCCTAGTGGGAGATATGTAACCTCAGAATTATGGAACTACAAAGAGAGAAAAGGAAAGCAACTTTGCAAGAAGAATGTGAAGGGTTAGTATACAACTTTATTACCTTATTTTGGTTATTGAAATTTTCTCCTTGAACATTATAGCAAGAAGAACTTGAGAAAAGTGGCAGACAGTTATATTACTTTTTTAATCTTTTCTCAAGAAATTACAAACCCTGCCATATAATTAGTGTTATTGTTTGAATCATATTTTGTTAATGGTAGAATAGATATGTTGCATTCTGAAAGAGGATGATTTGTGCATGGTGGCTGGTTAGCATGTATCCATATTTGTAGAGCTGCAAACTCAAGGTTGTTCCTAGCTCAACTAATTTATGATCATGTTAAACCGGTTAGTTTTATTAGACAATATTATTTATCATGTTTCTTTCTTCTTCTTTTTTGTCTGAATGAAATCACATACTTGTTTAAAGGACTGAGGTCCAATCGATCGTTCTTCTAATTTTCAAACTTCCAACTAGATGATTGAAAAACAAAGGAATGAAATTGATTCATGAAAATTAAAATGATTAGTGAAAATTTTGGAGATATGAAAACATAAATAAATAAGATGCTCTTTATTCAAATAGTACATAATACAACACCACTATGATTGAGTCCTAACTAGGTCACAAACAGGAAACCAATTAAGTCTATGTGCTTTAATTAAAATTAATTTAAAACATCATTGAACCTAAAAAAGAAAATAAATTAATAGGAGCATCGTAAGGTTGATTTAAGGGGTCGGATCAAAAGAACCCATGGGGACCATGTCCACCTTCTCCTCTCATATTGTTGAAGCCAAACAAATGAGGTTGCAACACAGGGTTCTGAAAAATTCTGCAGAAAATATTGAATCTTGTTAAGGATTTGGTTGATGGTCAAGAGGCATGTTAGAGGATGAAGCATTTCCAACAAAAAATGGAAGGGTTTGGGTAGAAGTATCATGTATTTCAACCATATCACCATGTTGTGCAACAAGTTTCTGAAGATCCTCAAAGCCTTCTTGAATAATTAAAGTTGGATCTTATTCATCCCATCAATGGGACAAGTCCACCAAAAATGAGCCTCATTTCGCAGCTGGCTCAAACTCATTCCAACGGTTCTTCTCGATGACTAGTGCATCATTCATACGAGTCAGCAGAGCATTGAGCTTGCGCACTTTTGCGTTACGGTATGCCTCGATGAATTGCAAGATGCCATTGTTTTGGGGTGGGACCTGAGAGATATAACGATTTATGACTGTTTCTACATTTGTGTGGCCAAATGAAAACACCTTCTCACCATGTGAGAATATAATTAGAGCAACATATGCGCCACAAAGGGTGCAAAGCTCGCTAGCTATTTTGAAGAGCCCACTATGGAGCTTCGAAAAAGTCACTGGCTGGTTGCTTTCATTGCTCATCTTTTTCATCTCAATCTTTTGGCGACCTCGAGTTTTCATTCGACTCGACATGGCTGAAGCACAAAAAGAGAGAAAAATATGGGTGGGTGTGTTTGTTCTATAGACTAAGAAATGACACATTGTAATTTGGTGTGAAAGGGTCATTTTAGGCACAAATTTTGTGAGTATATTTTTGACACGATGTTCTTTTTCAAAATCTACATTTTCATTACATTGAAATATTTACTTCATTGAGAGATTCTCATCAAATCTCTTTTAATATGGCTTATATGGCAGATGATTCAATGTTAAAAAATGTCATTCTTTTGTAAATTTGTATATATATATATATTAGCATATTCAATACTTGTTAGATAAACTGGATTTGGATAGTTCTAAGAATTTGTAATAATCATTTTGATATTAATTTATTTATATAAAAATTAATGAGTGTGGTGCACTATATAAAGAATAATGATAGTATCCTTTACAATCAATGTAGTAGGTTTATTGGTCATTTTTGTATGTCTAAATTCACTACTCTCAAGACTAGGATTTATAAGTGTTTTTTATTCAGTCTTAGTATGAAACAAAATTGATTGATTAATTGATTTACAACGTTGATGAACTATTTATTTGTAAATTAGGATTGAATTGGAAAACAATAAGAAGAAAATTTATATAAGTAATCATGCTTGATACATTAAACACTTTTTGGACATTTCAACTTTTTGACAAAGTTTAATGAAAAATATAGGATCAATTTGTTACAAAATAAAAAATAAAAATTTGAGGACTAACTTGTTCAAATCTATTATGAGACGGATGTAATATGATATTAGTGTCACTTTAATTAATAATAATTTTATTCTTCCTCAATTATTAAAAAATTAGTTTTAATCTAGTAGTCAATTTTATAAAATATTATTAATTTTATTACCATGCAATAAATTAAAGTTATGACACAACTAAAAATATATAAATTTAATTAATTATAATATATTATAATTCAAAGAAAAATGTATAATTTTTTTAATTAAATTAGTTTTATAAAGTAATAATTATCCTTAATTTAATATTATGAAGAAAAAAACCACCTTTAATTTATTAAATTATTACACGTATGGAAATCTGCAATTACGGGAGAAGAAAGGAAACGATGCAGACAAAGTTTATGCAAAATTGTGAAGCTTTAAGAAAAGAGAAGAACATGGTCGGAGACGTAATTACATGTACCTCACTTTCGATTTTCTTTAATTTGACATATGAGAGTCATTAGATTAATTTAATTTAACTATTGAGATTTGGTGTAAGTCATTAGACTTACACCTAGTGTCAACGGATCATACCTCGTATGTATATTAATTATGCTTAATTTGTTACTGAACATAGATTCCTAGTCAATCCATTTGTTAAATAAAACTTTGGCTTAAATAACATTTTAATCGTCATAAATATCTAAAATTTTGTTTTTATCTCCTTTAAAATATATCAGCAAGTTTTGGTTTCTCAAATGTTTTTGGTCATTTCTTTTGGTTCCTGTTTTTAATTAAACCGTGTATCCTATGGGCTTGTTCGATGCTGAGATATGATAGAAATATGATATGACAAGAAGTTGAATAAAGATAGAATAAGATAGTGATATGATAGATGCATTCTTTCCTAGTTACAAACACAAATGAATAATGTTTGGTTATTTTTTGAAATACTAAATCATTTTATTATCAAGTTCTTTTTCATTTTTTTTTTATGATGTGTGTGTCTAAACACTATTTATTTGTGTCTATTACTATAAAAGAATTCCTCGATATGATAATCATGTATCATATTTTATGTTTGGTGAACATTATAAGAAAGTTGATAGCATTTTTTTATCCTATCATTTATTTGGTGTACACTAATCATATTAGAAAAACACATAATCCAATTAACATGATTATTTTTTCTAATCAACATGCTTTGTAGAAAAACACAGAATAGTTAACATGGTTTTTTTCTTCAATGCTTTTTTTTTCTTCGTTCAATTAGCAATCAATCATCCATATGTTTTTCTCCAATTTAACGTGCATCATAGAAAAACAAGAATATAATTTTCCAATCAACATGTATTCAACTGTGAAGAACAAAAAAACAAAGAAATATGATTAAACAAGAACGATAAGGAATTGATTCATAAGAATGAACTATGTGAAGGTGTTTGAGTGATGCAATAATGATACGCGTGAAAGATTTTCTAATCCTATTAAATCTGTAACCCACAAAAAAAGTAAGGATTAAAATAACAAAAGGGGTTTAACGGGAGCGTTGTTTCACCCAATTTGCACAGCAACAAAATCACTTATCATTTTAATCCTTACTTGGTGAGAAGGTATTTTCATTTGGTCACTAAAATGTTGAAACGGTCATAAATTGTTATCTCTCTCAGGTCCCATCCCAAAACAATGTCATAATGCAATTCATTGAGACATATTGTAGCGCCAAAGTGTGCAAGCTCAATGTTCTGCTGACTCATATGAACGATGCATTGGACATCGAGAAGAACCATTGGAATGAACTAAGCTGGCTGCGAAAGAAGAATGATGCTCATTTTTTGTGGACTTGTCCCATTAATGGGATGAATATGAATATGGTCCAACTTGAATTATTCAAGAAGGCTTTGGGGAATCTTCATAAACGTGTTGCACAACATGCTGATAGGGTTGAAATACAGGGTACTTTTACCCAAACCCTTTCATTTTTTGTTGAAATGATTCATCCTCTAACACGCCTCTTGAACATGAGACAAATCCTCAACAAGATTTAATCTTTTCAGCATAGTTTTTTCTCAAAACCTTATGTTGCAACCTCATTTTTTTCGCTTCAACAATATGGGAGGAGAAGGTGGACATGGTCCCCATGGGTTCTTCTTATCTGAGCCTTTAGATCCACCTTAAGATGCTCCTATTGATTTATTTTTATATTTTTATGTTTCATGATGTTTTAAATTAATTTCAATTAAAACACACAGACTTAACTCGTTTCATGTTCATGACCTAGTTTGGACCGATTCATAGTGGTGTTGTATTATGTATTATTGGAATAAAGAGCATCTTATTTATTTATATTTCTCAATCTCTCCAAAATTTTCATTAATCATGCATTTTAATTTCAATGAATCAATTTCATTCCTTCGTTGTTTTTCAATCATCTAGTTAGAATTTTGAAGTTTGAAAATTAAGATCAAATGCAAATATATATATATATATATATATATATATATATATATATATATATATATATATATATATTGTTTGTCCCCGTAAGCTTAATTTAGTTGGCAGAGACATTTTATTATCTATACAGGAGGTTGGTTCGTACCTCGGGCACCCCACTTATTCACCTTAAAAAAACTAACTTCTAGTCACTAGAATATTTGAGAAAAACACATCAAAATTTCTCTTCTCCCTTTCAGTTTTGCTCATTCCCATCCTGAAATTCCTTAATTAACTCCATTGTAAGTTAACTACTGCTTGGTACCCAATGTGAGTTAACTTGCGCTAAACCCCAACGGCAGTTAAATCATGCTCGGTACCAGCGGCAGTTAACTGCTGCTGAGTTCTGATATGTTGTTGAACAACATGTAAACACAATTTGGTAATGACTTGTAACCAAGTCGTTAATGACTCGTAACCTATAAACACAATTTGCCTCAACCACACAACAATTTCGACAACAAAATTGTCTCGCCTCATCATAATTGATCCAAATTATACTACTACGACATTACAAACACAATCCACAAAAGACTGAAATTCATTAAAATTGCAACATTACAGATTTTTTTAAACATATTACACTTCAATACATAAAAAAAATCTTAAATCTTAGTTGGAGCGGAGACAGAGATATAGTTTATTATTTTTAACCATCAACATAAACACGTATTCTACATCCCCATTTTCATGATTAACTTGTGGAAAATTAATGGTCTTCCACATGTCTTCATTTGTATCCGCCCCAGATCTATGCATGACACCTACACAAATACATGAAACATTGTTCGATTTTCACCAAGATGAACAAGGTATTTGTGAAGTGAAATTCATCAAAATCACTACATTTTGGTGAAACATGTATTCTACATCAATAACTAATACTTATTTAAGCCTAAAATTTTAATATTGTGATAATTGATAGAGAAGCATCACTAGAATTTCAAATCACAACTAATAGGATTTCACATATAATAACATTTTTAAACAACTTCAACCAGAGATGAAGCATTAGTAGAATTTTAATCATGGAAAGAGAACTTTAACCCTTCATGATTTAATGCATTGATCATTTCCTCTCTTTCTATTTTCTCTGAATCAACATGGATCTCCTACAAATATCTGATAGTATCATGAACTTGTTAAGTAGAGATCCAAAATTACAATTTTTTTCAAATGCACGCACTTATTATGCATCAAAACCTACTAGAGTTAATGATATATGTTTAAACTTATTATCTAACATTAGTTTGCATTTCTGAATTATGATCTTTCACGCATATTTTTTTCCACATAGAGAACGAACAAATAAGGTGACATAGGATCACCTTCTTGTTTCAACACCACCTCTAATTCTCCAATTATCATTACAAAGAGCTCTATCAAGTTGTTCAAAATCCTGGAAATATAGTTAAATAATGGTCCCCTCCAAGTAAATTTTGCACCAACAGCTCCCATGTAAAAAATCACTTCAATTTCATCATATAAAAATAACTTCAAACTATTACATTATAAGGACTTCATATTCAACCAAACTCTAACGTACATAAATGTCACCAAAATAAATTTGCATTAGAATCATTATATATTTACTCAACAAGAATTAATATTTGTTCAGCTAAAACGAAGGTTCACCTACAAGCTAGAATCATGGTTTGAGACCCAAAAGAAAATGGATATCGACATAGGGTCGATCAAGAAAGGCCACTAGCGTAGTTATATCGTCAACTAAGACTAAATATATATAATTTTGACCAAAATATAACTCGATATATATAATAGTACCACTAACTCTTCTTGACCAAACACAAAATGGTAACCATCACATGATTCACATGCTTATATACCATAATACAAACCTAAAGCTTCCCATTATTCATATCCTTCAAACACACTCTTTTAATTGTGAAGTTAAGACCATTTTATCTTTTTTTTAAGAAAAGAATGTGTTATTTTGTAAAAAAAAAAAAAGTGCTAAAGCCCAAAGATTAAAAAAATTAAAGATGGGGTAAAAAACTCCCACTAAATAAAAGAAAACAAGAAAGGTATGATTCCGAGGTTGATCAAAAATCTTCAATGTACTTGAAACTCACACATTATATTAGTTGAATCATCCACTACGTTCTTTTCTTTACAATATATACGAAAATAGTGACTCTCCTATCTTTTTGAAGAAACATTTTGATTCAAAAAACAACTTAAATTATTTTTTAAATTCTCAATTTTTTCCTTCCAAAAACCTTAACAAAGAGGCGTTAACTTCTAAAGACAAAGTAGTTATTATTTTAAAATAAAAAATAAAAAATTCTCAAGTAATTTCTTTTTTAATAGATTATTTTTTTCTAAAATGTATCATGGATAGAGTGTTAGAGAGGTTCCTATGGCTAAGCCATTATGAACAGTATCCATAATATTGGATCACATCACATGCACCGCTATTCCACCTCGTCATATATATGGGTTGTAATGGACAAAATAAATGGAATCATAAAAAGAAAGCACTGATGCAGTGATGCATGCAAAATTTAAATAATAAACCATACTTTATAAGAAAAGATTAATTAATAACGTGTACCCACAGAAGAAAACAAGGTGAATAATGATATGAGTGTTTCAACCACCGCCAATGTTAACTTGATTTTTCAAGTAATCTCTTGTTTGCAAGTCAAATTCATCAAACCCAAATCCCAAACTTAGGGAGATTTAATCATATATTTCAGTTGCTTAAATTACACTTTATATAGTTAGAAAGTGCCAAGATTAAATAAAAGGCGAGTTTAGCTCAATTTATAAAACTAAACTACTAGTACTCACAACTTTTGATAACATCTCTCCAACTGCTTTAATGATAACCATCTTACAATTGTGTCTAATATATGCCTATATAGAAATGTTTGCAACCAACCAATTCGGAGAAAAATTAAATGAATTTCTTCTATTAAATTCTCAAATAAAATTGTTTTTTTCCTAAGTTTAGGTGAATTGGGTCTCAAAGTCTCATCAACGTCGACAAACTTCAAAATTCAGAAAACGTTTAAAAATATGCTTGTATATTACTCATCAACAAAGTTCTTATGCAATTACGTTGAATTACACCTTTATAGGGTATGATGATAACTGAAAAATTTATCAACTGAACCAACCTCAAAATTGAAGCAATTACATGTGAGTTTTTTTTCTTTTTTCCTTAGCAATATGTACTAATTGCATGCACATTTTTACTTCAATTTAAGGTCAAAGATAGTATTTTATTTTTAACTTGATATCATATGTGTGTAATTGTGAAAATTAATTCTCCAAGTCTTGTGAAGCTCAAATAAACGACAGACTATCAAGAGTTTTCACGTTGTTGTGTTCAAGTTCGAGTTCAAACTCAAAATATTAGTTAAACTAAAAGAGACTCGTGTCATTTTCTTTAAACGTTTTCGGACGAACATAATACATCATAGAGAAATATCGATAACCCAATTGGCTAGGTAATTGTGCTTGTTGGAGAATCTATGATGAACATGTAGTAAAGAGATTGCTTTGGTTAAACAAGTGACTTTTTATGGTTGTCTTTACTACGTCATATAAATTACGTTATAGCTTCTTTTGCCGCCCCATATATGCATCGAATCCAACCTTGTGAATCACGTTAGCTAGCAACACTTTTGAGTTTTGATCGATCATTTTCTCTCTCTCATTCTAATGTATAGATCCAGCCATCTAGGGGACAACTAGCTGGCGGAGCTAACGGAGACATGCTGTACTCACAAGTAATCACATGCTAATTGTTTTTTCAAGCCAAATCCAATCACACCCATAACCATTCTAATTATAAGATACCCCCCTTTTCTACTATAAGCTTATGGATTCATTTAATCCTATCTGTATTAAATATATTATCTGGGTTTTATTTTTATATCACCACTCAAGATCTAGAGAGAAAAAAAGATATTTTCATTAAAATGTTGAGTAATTTGTCTTTTGTAAAGAAAAAGATTGATTTGTCTATGAGACATCGGCTCAATGGTAAGAATTTGATCTTGTAGTCTCAAAAAACTAGGTACAAATTTTCTTGTTCTTGAAAAGGATTATAAAATGATAATTAACGTCACTTTAATTAATGATAAATTTAGTAATAATTTTCCTACTTTCTCAAAAAAAAAAAAAAAAAAAAAGTGGAGTGATTAGGCACTATGATTCTCCCAGCATGGTTGAAATTGCTACCAATTATGTAATCATAGAGAAAATTTAATTTCCTTTTGGAACATGCTTCCTCACACTCTCACACCCAACAAAACAAACTTTTCTATGCAACTTAATTAATCTGTACATTTTCCTAAGATATTCGCATTTTGCTTTTTTATGTCCTTCTAATCACGATATGATTCCCCTAAAAAAAATCACAACATGATTGATAACATCTGCACATTTTTAAAGAGCATATATTTTATGTTTATACTAGAAAGTTCAGTACTATATACATACATTATTATATATGGCTTATATTCGTTACAGATTAAAAGAATCAGAATACAATTAATAATATAAACTACTACAGCCATTAAAAAATTACCAGTATAATTATTGGGTACAGAGTTATAAAAAGTATATAAACACAAGCATCAAATTCCACAATTGATGAAACCAATTTTTCAAACTGGATGAAGATATAAAGGAAACCCAATATGCAGTTTGCGTTATTGTTCTTTGCTTCTGTACCCCCAAAATAAAATAAATAAAGCTTCCTAGACAAACTTTAATTTATGCACTTTGTATATGATCCGAATATTCTTGACCATATGATCAATTTACCATTCTCCCAATTACAGCTAGCCTAATAATTTGACTTAGCCATAGAAAAAAAGGTTTCAATATATTCACGATTGATACTTTTCTTCAACTTCCAGCTACCGCGTCAGAAAAAAGTTACATAACCAACTTCTATTTTTGGTGTATAAGGGAGGCAACCAACTATATTTTATTCAAAACAGATCATTGAAAATATATATATATATTATTATATTATAGTGTAAACAATTCATGATGACATGTTCATATCAAGAGTTTGGTCCTTCAATTTAAGGTTTATAGTTCAATCTCTCCAAATGGCTTGGTTTAATATAGTATGATATCATTAACTATATGATTTTAATTTGTCGGTTTGCTTCATATGTATTACTTATTGATAATTTGATTATCATTAGCACAAATCCCCCACAATTAAAATATATTTTTCTAGTGACAAAGGTATCACCTCCTATTGAGGGTCACTGAACAAAATAAGATCTATCTATTTGAAGTTAAATTCCCATGCGTTCACATGGGGCTTTGGATAATTGATCATATTTTAGGTAGAAATAACGAGAACCATAGTATTTAATATTGTTTTAACTAATTCATTTTGAAATGGTCCAAGAGATTTGATTAAACTTTCTTCTAAATTCACCAAGTGAAGTCTACGTAAAACATAAGGCTTAATAGCAGTTTTAACCCCCTAACATTTTCAAAGTTGCGATTTTAGCCTCCTAAGAAAAAAACTACAAAACCGCCTCCTAAGTTTTGTACTTGTGGCAGTTTTGGCCCCCAAGGTCAATTTTGACTCGGTCTACGTTGACGTAGCACCCTAAGTGAGGTGCCACGTGTTTTATTTTTTATTTTTTTTTGGCCTTGGGGGCCAAAACTGCTACAGTTGCAAAACTTAAGGGGCAGTTTTGTAGTTTTTTTAGGGGGTCAAAATCGCAAGTTTGAGAAAGTTAGGGGGTTAAAACTGCTATTAAGCTAAAAAAACAATTATCTATAAAAACCCATCAAGTGAAGCTTTTCTTTTTTACTTCCGTAATTACTAATTAGAATATTTCACCTCTTGAATACCTTCCAAGTAATCTGCATGATTTAGGCTCTTAACATCTATTATGACTGATCCTCGAATTGATAGTGAAGTATTGCTTAATTTTATGTGTTGGGTCGCGTAACTCATTCAACAAGTCAAATGAAGTCTATATTTCTGTTAAATAGTTTAATTGTTAAATTCACAAACATTTAAGTGTAGAGAACCCTGAAATTAGAACTTTGGCCTCTACAAATAATATCTCTGACAGCTATTATCTAAGCTACACACTTACCTTAATACCACATCAAATGAAGTCCCCATAAACAAATGTCCTTAAGGCAAGTAAATTACTATGGCTAGTTGATCTATCTATCTTCTTATCGGTTTCTTATTTCAAAAATGTTACTTCGCATAATGAAAGTGGTTGAGTTTACATTCTGAAAATTCATGTGTTTCATTTATGAAAAAAATGTCATTTTCGAAAACCGTTTGATAAATAATATGCATGTTTTGACATTGAATTCTTGAGTCAGGTCAAGCTCAAACGCGCCACCAAACCTAAGCCTTTCCAGCAACTGAAATTGACTTTGTTTAACTCTAATATATGTACTTACTATGCTTTAATTTACTCTCAAGGAAGGCAACGTAAGATTAACTCTATCAAAAAAATTAACTCTAGTTTGTCTTTTTTATTTTTTTTATGGATTTGAAACGTGATCTGGATGGTGTAACCAGCACATGCAAAAAAAAAACCCAGTTAGGGAAAATGTTTTAAATTCCTTAGTCTTCGTCTGTTGGTCATTAAAAAAAAATTGAAAACTAATGCTCATGTTAAGTTAAGGACCACAACTGACAAATATATGTTAATGTTCCTTATTCCTTAATTTAGTCAAATCAACGGATAATAATAAAGCTTATAAAGGTAATGCAAAATTTTAATTCATGAGAGGGACCATCTTCCTAAGCTAGAAGCAATTACAGTATTATTAGAAAAATAGAAGTTATTAACTAAAATTATCAATAAATGATTGCACAAGTCTCATTTCTCAAAACAAATGTGAGTTTTCACCGACTATAAGACCATCCACAATGAAACACTTCATTTTGAGTACCAAAATAAGTATCGAGTATCCACATCCATCATTTTATATTTTCTAACGTTTCTACTTAACTTAATAAACATTTAATCTCTTCAACTCATCATCTCAAAAAAAATTATAAACATGGATCCTACAAAATATATTTAATAAAATTCATTTATTTTAAAACATATTATCAAATTCTCCAAAAAAGTTTAGAAAGAGAGGGGTTCTCCCATACGCTTCTCTATAGGCATCTAATTCATTTACTCTTCAATGATGATGTCTATTTAACTTAATGTTAAATAGATGAAGCATTCGTCATTGTGGATGATCTTAAAGTTTGTTTTATTGATAAATGGAAAATATTAGACAAAACAACACATGACATGCCTTTAATATTTATTGGACAACTTTTTATTAAGATTTTTTTTTTCTAAGTCGTGTAAGATGTTTGTTGGACAATGAACAACGACATAAATAAAATATGGTAGAATTTACTACAATGCTCATAATAAAGAGAGAGATGATAGAGAGAGGGGGGAGAGAGGAGATGGGAGAGAGAGGGAGAAGATTTGTGTGTGTGATAAAGGGAGAGAGATTTTTTTGGCTTAATTGCATGTTTGATTCCTTATGTTTATTTTAGATTTTAGGTTGGTCACTTATGTTTTAAAAGTTTAAAGTTGGTCCCTCACAATTTAAAGGTTTCAAGTTGGTCTGAAATGTAAGTCATGTTGGAATAAGTTAGTCCCTTCCGCGACATGATATTGAATTTAATAAAACAAAAAAATTAAAAAAATGTTTTAAAACTGGTTTCTAAATAAGTTAAATTTCATCATCCATATTGTCAACTGAATCTTTAAACGGTCAAGTGACAGAATGGTCTAATTTATTCCAACATGAGTAACGTTTTGGACAAACTTAAAACCTTTAAAACGTAACGGATCAACTTTTGAAACTTTTAAAAGATAGGGGACCAACTTGAAACCTAAAATAAACATAACTCACCAAACATGCAATTAAGCCAATTTTTTTTAGTATAAAATAAAAGAGTATTTTGGTTTTTTAAATAGTTTGTATTTGAGACATAAAGTTGTCTCATGCTTTAGTAAGAGACAAAAATTTCATATTTTGTTCAATCCATTGCTCTCCATTTTGTCTATTCTCATCAACAGATTTAAAATCAAACACGATACGATTAAAGTTGTATTATCAATTCTATTATTTTTCACTAGATCAAACACACTCTAATGATTCGTTTTTTTGGTCAAATATGATATAAAATACAACAAAAATAAGATAGAATAAGGACAATATAATCAATTATTCTATCATTTGTTTGATACGCACTTGATAACAAACATGATATTGTTATTTTATCATATCATGTTTTAGGTGTATACCTCGTAATGACATGATAAGATATATTTTGAATTAATTATTCTAACTTTAATTTGTTAATATTTAACTACCAATTTTCTTTTGATCCGGTAAATATATTTAGTTTTGTTTCGGTCCCAACCATGCAGGCAATCACACATCGAACGCTGACGATTGACATCATAATTCAATAGCAAAACAATGAAATATCATCTAACTTGGATGAAAAGATGACGTCAAAAATTCTAAACCAATTATAATTTGGGTTATGAATAGTTCAACTGATTTGAGTTAGAGGATAAGGAGTTTGAAGTTCTTGATTTAAATCCAAACAAAGAGGAACAAACTCTTTTTAATAACAATTGTTTTTTATGGGGGTAATAACATTTGTTATTAAAAAAAAACAATTAGAATCTTAAAATCTAGCTACGATGATACATAGATCTTATGACAGATTAAATTTGGCCGCATCTCCTACCTATTTACTTTTTCCTAGAACTTATTTAGAGGTGTATTAGTTGCTATGTTATGTTGATTATTCTAAGCTCATCCAAAAAAGGATATGTTGATTTATTATAATCTTTCCAAAATTATGAAAGTTACGAAACTTGACACTCTTTCAAAAGGAGAAAAACGAGTCAATGGCAAAACAAAAGAGTTGTAGAAGGCTGCATAACTATTGATATTGAAGTGTTGGGAAAACAAAAAATTTACCTTATTTTCTTAATAAAATAATCAGCATTTTGAAGTTTGTAGCTTGTACGTTTCTCAAACTTTAAATAAGACCCAAAGCTAGGAAATACGGGTATGTATTTGCTAAACCTGCTTACTTGTTTTAGACAAACTAAAAAATGTTGGTATGTGGAGCAATTGGTAACCAAACTATATATATATTTATTTTTTTTGAAATAAGGTAACCAAACTATATAAAACCACGCATATATTAAACTATATGTTTTTTTCCCATAAAATTCAAATCAAATGAAAATGTACTGAACATTTTTTCAAAATATAAAGTAAATTTTATGTTGCTAAAAAAAGATAGTAAATTTTATCAGATAACCAAAAAAATAATAATAGTTTAAAATTTCAATAACAAAATATATAAACTTGTGTAAATTTTATCTAACAAAATACATAAACTTGTGTAAATTTTATCTAACTATGTATATGTGTATAATATTGATATGTCCCGTGAGTTTAACTCAGTTAGTATGAACATTGTATAATATATATAGGGGTCGGGGTTAGAACCCTGAATACTCCACTTATTCGAATTACTAACTATTAGACTACTTGACAACAAAAAAAAATTAATCCATGTCGATGATATCATTAATAGTTCAAAATATACTTCAAATATATATCGGAAATTCAAATAGTAAAAGCAGTATATATATATATATATATATATATATATATATATATATATATGTATATATGTAAATAGAGCAATGTTAACAAGTGTCTTCGAGACATTTTTAAAAACCTTTAATAATATGTTTTCTTATAATCCG
>Ga0228710_1003974_pt1 | contig 23394 bp, 19 predicted proteins | sample MedpolnodulmetaG_FD_177995 | JGI IMG/M metagenome (GOLD analysis project Ga0228710, IMG submission 177995) | Root nodule microbial communities from Medicago polymorpha collected in Santa Monica, California, United States - pink nodules | ecosystem: Host-associated > Plants > Roots > Nodule...
CCCCCCTTAATTTTTTTTCTTTTTTTTTTTTTTTTTTTTGTAACTTTGTTGTAATTTTTAATTTCTTTTAGATTAAAAGAGGTTCCGAGCTTAATTTTACTTGCCACTGACACGTAGAGTAAAACTCAAACATTGGTGCTTATAATTTGGATCTGTATAGTTACTTACTTTCATTTGGCAGACCTCAACAAATAAGCAGCATCTTGTTAAACAAAAGCCGGTACAAATGGCACTTGCCTATCAGAATCCAAATAATGGATGCAAGGTGTTCCATTTTGGATCAAGAGGATCAATATATCAGAAGGTATATCTTACAATGTTTGATTTCTTTTGTATATGCCATTGGCTCTATTTTTTTTATTTTTTTTGTTAAGAAACTTTGAGTATCTGGCCCCCAAGGGGGCTGCGTAATGGTATGGATTGGGACACAGAAAGAGTATTAAGAAGGAGGTTCAGGGTTTGATCGATCGATCCCTGCTGCAAACATATTTCGTCTCTAGCAAATGATCAAGGAAATTAATGAAAATAGTACGAAACATTTTGACTCTAGTCTAACTGATTTGCTGCATGTTTAAACGCAAAATGATAGTTTGTATATGTAAATATGCTGCATATGAATAAGCTGTGTTAGTGTGCTTTCCCACAACTAGGTCAGTTCTGGTTTTAAGGGTGTAGCCGTTATGACAGATGACAAGTCAACAATGTCATCAGTTGAAGAAGACTTTGAAAACATAGGCATCTTGGATGTTGATTCATCCCTAAAACCATTCAAAGATCACTTCAAATACAGACTGAAGAAGTATTTAGATCAGAAAAAGCTCATTGAAGATTATGAAGGAGGTCTTGAGGAATTTGCAAAAGGTGATTATAATTGTTGACAATTGACATCGTTTCATTTCTTATATATAAATGTGCATACTAAATTATACAACTGCCAAGGTTTTGGTCGTAACTGCAAATTATGTCCATGATAAATCGATAATGATGAAATATTTCTTAAGTAGTACTTGGGTTGAGAGTGTCTGGTTGATAATCATATTACATTATCTGACATGCACAAATCAACTTAGGGTAATTAAATTTGTGTGAGCACAATTGATCAATTATGTTTGGACACATCAGCCTCTTGAAAATAAAGTCATCAGCTTTACTAGTTTGTTGGATTAATTTTAATTACATCTTTAATATAATGTTTCCTTATTTTCTTTCCAACATCTTAGGTTATTTGAAATTTGGATTTAACAGAGAAGAAAATGGCATTGTGTACCGTGAGTGGGCACCTGCTGCTCAGTAAGTTATCTCAAAGGATACAAGTTAGTCAACTTTATTTGTCACTGTTTAAACTATCTTTTCTTTTCCTTTCTGATTTTGAATTTTTTTAATGAAGAGAAGCGCAGATTATTGGGGATTTTAATGGATGGGATGGTTCCAACCATCACATGGAAAAAGACCAGTTTGGCGTATGGAGCATTAAGATCCCTGATGCTGATGGAAACCCAGTTATACCTCACAATTCAAGAGTGAAGTTTAGGTTCAAACATAGTGATGGATTTTGGGTTGATCGCATCCCCGCTTGGATTAAATATGCCACTGTCGATCCTACCAGATTTGCCGCACCCTACGATGGTGTCTACTGGGATCCACCACTTTCAGAAAGGTCCCATTATTTACATGTGTAAAATCTGTTGAATTGTCACACCTTCAGTAAAAAAATACATTGCATTTGAAATATCAGTGCTAAAAGGGACTCTAATGTATGCCACATATTAGCTGACTTTTAAATTACGCAAATAAGTTCTGAAAGTTTTGAAAATTTATTTGTTTTTTGGAATAAATTGAACTCATTTCAAAAGAAATTATTTAATTGAATCAATTAGTTATAAAGTTTGGATCAAAATATACATGACTATTTCAGTTGAATTATAAATGAACCTCCATCTTTGAGGTATACATGAACTGCAAATATGACGTGAAGTATGATTTCTTATCAAATGAATTAAATTCGATTGCTAGTGAATTATGTCAAAATCCAATCAAATATAGTTATTTAAAATTGTTTATTCAAATTATGATTGATGAATCAACAAATAATGATTTCTAATGTGTTTTATTATGAGTTCCACCACATACAGTTATATTTTATTCCTTTTTCTAGGAATAAAACTCATAATATGTATCAGTTGCAAATAAGTTAACCATGTCCAAATTATCATATGTTTTGTAATCTACTTGGTATCAATGTTCTTTTCACTCTAGTCTTGATCAAGTTTGGATGAAATTATCTAAGATGTTTGTGCATCCTCTTGTTTGTTCTGCAGGTATGAGTTTAAATATCTCCGTCCACCAAAGCCCAAAGCTCCACGGATATATGAAGCTCATGTGGGAATGAGTAGCTCTGAACCCCGCATAAACTCTTACAGGGAATTCGCAGATGATATTTTGCCACGTATTCGGGAAAATAACTATAATACAGTCCAGCTGATGGCTGTGATGGAGCATTCCTATTATGCATCATTTGGATATCATGTAACAAACTTTTTTGCTGTGAGTAGTAGATCTGGAACCCCCGAAGATCTTAAATATCTGATAGATAAGGCCCATAGCCTAGGTTTGCATGTTTTGATGGATGTCGTCCATAGTCATGCTAGTAATAATGTTACTGATGGACTCAATGGCTTTGATGTGGGCCAAAGTTCACAAGAATCTTACTTCCATACCGGGGATAGAGGCTACCACAAATTATGGGACAGTAGACTTTTTAACTATGCCAACTGGGAAGTTCTTCGTTTCCTTTTATCTAATTTAAGGTGGTGGCTTGATGAGTTCAAATTTGATGGATTTCGATTTGATGGAGTAACGTCAATGCTGTATCATCATCATGGAATCAACATGGCATTTACAGGGGATTATAATGAATATTTTAGTGAAGCAACTGATGTGGATGCTGTTGTCTATTTGATGCTGGCCAACTGTCTGGTCCATAATATTTTGCCAGATGCAACTGTCATTGCTGAAGATGTTTCTGGCATGCCTGGACTCGGCCGACCAGTTTCCGAGGCGGGAATTGGTTTTGACTATCGACTAGCCATGGCTATCCCTGATAAGTGGATTGACTACGTGAAGAACAAGAAAGACTATGAATGGTCAATGAAGGAAATTTCTTCGAATTTGACAAATAGGAGATACACTGAGAAATGTGTCGCTTATGCTGAAAGCCACGACCAAGTATGATTTTTGTCATTATGTGTTGAGTATTTGTGATTCCTTGTGTTGAAAATAATATAGAATTTAGTTTTGGTTAAATTTGTGAACAGAAAAATGATGGAAACTAGAGGTGACATGCAATAAGAAATTATTGTTGAATTGTTTTTGAATGCCTGCACTGTCAACGTCTTATAGTTTTTCTCTTGGGCAGTCCATTGTTGGGGACAAGACCATTGCATTTTTACTAATGGATGAAGAAATGTATTCTACCATGTCTTGTTTGACTGATGCTTCTCCTACTATTGAGCGAGGGATTGCTCTTCACAAGGTTTTCATCTGACCATTAAATATTCTGGACTACATACAATGATACATGTACAAAATCATAAATTGAATTGCGAAGCTGCTAATGAGACATGCAGTTTTTATTGCCTTGTAGTCATTGCTATCTTAATCTTTTTCAGATGATACACTTCTTAACCATGGCATTAGGTGGAGAGGGCTACCTTAATTTCATGGGCAATGAGGTATGCATACTAACTGATTTACTCTTGTACCTGCAAAACCGTTGCTCCCTGTTACTGTATGATGCACCTGATATTTATCTTCTTATTGAATAAAATGCAACTTGCTGATGAAAAATGGATTGCTAGAGGTGGTGCTTGCACGACAGTGTGTTGGGTATTTGTTAGTTTGGTGTCTGTTAGTGACTGTTACTCTATTTGTGGGGGAGGTATTTAGTTGATTAGATAGTTAGCTGCTATAGTTCCAGTATATTGCTGATAAATAGGAGGAGAGGTTGAAAAAGAGTATCTTATGATTTCACAGGCCTTGGAACTAGGTAGGCTGCATACCCGTGAAGTCTGAAGATCTACAACTACCACCTTGTAGTCAAGGTTGATTTTACATATTTTGTGTTATGTAATGTCAAGTTGCTGACAACTGAATGTTTCCTCTTTGGGTTTATGGGTTGCTTCTTCTAGCTAGAAGATTATTTATACATTATTTGCTTTCAAAGCACATACTCTGGATATTTTGAAGCATCTCACTCTCATTGCTATAGTTGTTGACCATGTTATCATTTGTTGAATCATATTTGCAATGTCATTTTTAGTTTGGCCATCCGGAGTGGATTGATTTCCCAAGAGAAGGCAATGGATGGAGTTATGAGAAATGCAGGCGTCAGTGGAATCTTGTGGATACAGATCACCTGAGATACAAGGTAGTGTGTGTGCGTGTATATTTGTTCATTACAGAATATTGACATCTCTTTTGTGGCTTCATTTCTTGGTTGGGACTTTTCCGCAAGTTTAATTATTTGTGATCTCCATTATCCTCAGAATAGAATACTGCGTGAAATGGCAATTGTCATTTTGCTTATTTCTGAGTGGTGCATAATTCAACTCTGTAGCCTTATTTTGTTTAGTTCCTTGTTTCCCCTTCTGCAGAACTCTTTGTATTCTCGTGCATTCTTGCAAATTGCAATTTTGTTTGCCTTTAAGATAAATGTTGTATTTCTGCTTTTGGAACTTGTGCAGTTCATGAATGCATTTGACAGAGCAATGAACTTGCTTGATGATAAATTCTCATTCCTTGCATCAACAAAACAGATTGTGAGCAGCACTAACAATGAAGACAAGGTAAATATGCCCCCAAATGATTGTACTATGCTCATTCGGTCATTCCTAATGTGACATTTTTTACTACTAGACAATTCAGAGATTTTCAGATTTTCTTATACCAAGACAGATTTAAATAGACTACATCCTAGAATATATACACTGGTGTATGAGGAAGGCTTTTCTTAAAAATGAATGAACAAGCCATTGTCTACTCCTAGTTGAATTCAAGCATAACTCTGTGCTATAAATAATTAAATGCTTATGTTTTTTCTTTTATAGGTTATAGTCTTTGAACGTGGTGATCTGGTGTTTGTGTTCAATTTTCATCCAGAGAATACATACGAAGGGTATGCAATGTGTTAAAATTTCATTTGTGTGTGGGTAATTTATTTGTGCCGGGTTGTGTGTTTGGTTTTATGTGAAGTTTTTATATACATTTCTGTAATAGTAACTATCAAACACACATGATTTTGATGAAACATTGAACATGCAGGTATAAAATTGGGTGTGACTTGCCTGGGAAATACAGAGTTGCACTGGATAGTGATGCTCAGGAATTTGGAGGACATGGAAGAGTAAGGAGCCCTAATCTTTCTGGTATTAGATTATAAGGATAGTTCCTCAAGTCCGTCCTTCAAAGTTATAGCTGTCGTCACCAATGCCACATTAGCCCTTTAAAAATTTGATTACCACAGTTTAGACTTTAGTTTTGAAGAATTAATTTGGTGACTGAAATTTTTAGAGATCTAATAATGAGCAACATGTGTAACTTTGGAGGACCAACATGCAAATTAAATCATATAAGTTGTCCTGATTTTACCCTCTAAGTGGTAGACTTCAACTCAGTTACCTATTATTCTATGGTTCTTGACTATATGCGTTCCTTGTCATTTTTTGCGTGTATATGAAGTTGACCATTTTCCACTCATAGGTGGGGCATGATGCAGACCACTTCACATCCCCAGAAGGCATACCAGGAGTTCCTGAAACAAATTTCAATAATCGACCCAATTCCTTCAAGGTCCTCTCCCCACCTCGTACCTGTGTGGTATGTGATCTGATCCCTTTTCATTTAAATTTTTGTATGTTAGTTGTACACATTAACAAAAGCTAAAATATAGATGTAAAAACTAAAACAAGTTTGCTAACATAGAATTTTAGAACATTGGTTAAATAACAAAAGAATATCAAGTGTGAAAAGTTTATTTTTGAGCACTGCAAAAGTTTAGCTCACCATTTCTTTTTCTATGCAACAATGTGAATTAGTTTTGCTGAAAAGTTGGAAAAAATATGATGATTTGTCTTGTCAAAGTTGGGTTTGAGTTATGGAGTTAAAAAATTTCATTTGCACTTCATTGCAAAATGTGAATTGCTAATTGAATTTGAAAATTTCCAAAGGTATATTATAGAGTGGACGAAAGCCAAGAAGAAAGCAACAGTGCCAATTTGGGTGGTGTAGAAGAGTCCTTTGCTGCAGCAGATACTGATGCTGTAGATATTCCTGATGTTTCTACAGAGAACAAAGAAGATGCAGTTGTTACCGAAAATCTTTGAAAGTAAAGTTTTTGGAGACAAAATCAAAGAAGATGCAGACAACAGAGAATCTTTTTTGGTTGGGAATCTTGGCTCTTTTCACTTGTCAACCAACCAATGGATGAGATAAGCAGGTTTTTGGATATCATTGAAAAAGTAATCCAGAGTAAATTTTGGAGAAACTGTTGAGAACGGACTCCTTTCTGACAAACAGAGAGGTCTATTTGGAGAGATTGACTTGTATTGACTCATTGAATACGAGAGTCAAATCTCTATTTAAATGGACCTCTCTATTTACTCAAGAGGATTCAAACCCAAACTTTGGTCAATCAAATCGTCATTTTATTATTATGTATATTATATGTATGTATAAAGATCACTAACACCCCCTAAGTTATGTATGAATAAAATAAATTTTACTACCACTCATGTATATTCAGAATCCATACTAGTGGGGAACGTGCATCTTTAACTATGTTTCCTCCTTCTATTCTTCCAAAGATAAAAACCAAAGATAATTTGAGTTCCATACAATTCATTGCATGTTTGGCATGATCACATGATCCATCGTAAATTTTGCAAAAGCTACAATTGGGAGCTTCAACAACATCATAGTGTGACTGTGATTTTATCCAAACCATCGTGTTATCAAACATGCACCTAGTCTAAAAAAGATTTCAATAAAAAGGAAATACTTTAGTGGCTCCTCAATATGAGGTTTGTCTTCTGTTTATTCTCGCCAATTAATTAGACGTAGTTTCTTATGCATAAAAGTAAAATTAATTTGTAGTAATTACAACATCAAATCATGTAATTTAAAGTTATAAATCCATTGCTAAGTAAAAACAGAAAACTTCAACCAAAGCAGGAAAAAAAAGTTTAAATGGCTAACACTATATACTAGTGTATTTAGATTGGTGTTGAAGGTGCTTTGAAATGTGCGGTGAACAAAACACTTAAATTGAATCAACTTCATTTGAGTTTTTCTGGTTAATTCACAAACTTGGTGAATAGAGTTGTGAGTAATAATATTTAGACATCCATTTTTTGTTTTTGATGTTAACCCTCCAGTTCCCAAGAAAAAGGGACCTTGTTAATCCAGAGTTTGGCCAAAGTAAGTATTGTCTGGTCAAGAACTCGTCGTAAGTGAAGCTCTTTAACCACTTGAGCCAAATGTTTCTACACCTAAGACATCTGGTTAAACAATGATTAATTCAATTGAGTAAATAATCAATTCACAATCAAAATTGTGGTTATGTTACAATTTTCAATGTGATCTACATTAATTAGATACTCAACTGCTTGTTCAAAAAACTATATACTCAACTGAGTTAACTACAACTTTTCATGTGGTTTGTGAAAAATGAATGTCCAGAAAACATTTTTGTAGAATTATTACTACTTGGGATGGTTTCTGGCATTTCTACTTTACCACACAACAATATCAGACTTCATATATAGTATGGTCATGGCATCAGATTTTAAGTGTTCCAACAGCTGTTTTATTTTGAGGTATTGTTCTAAGGAACTACTTGTAACAACACTGAGCAAATCCCAGTCAAAAACGTGAAAAATATATTTCGCAAACAATCATGAATAAATCAAATCGGATTATATACTTAACAGAGAACACGATTCAACCCAAAAATCATATTATATCAAGTTCTTAATATTAATTAAACCCTGCTAGTATGAAACTCTTCCTACTTTTCTCGATGTCTTCTTCTCACTGACGGTACCAGATTAAGCAAATATTGAGCCTAGAGGAGATTTCTTATTTTCCTTGGTCATGCTCTTAAGTATGTACCTCGGAGTTTCACTAACCTCCGCCAAATAAGCCGCAGAAATAGATTTTCCAAGACTTATTTCCAGATTAAACAGTGACACCGTGAGCATGATGAGGCACCTTAGGTTGCTTTGTAATTAGGATTAGCTCCATTCACCCGTGCTCCTTTTATTCTCTTGAGCCTCTCATTCCTTCTAGCAGAATTTTCCTAGTAGAACCTTCCTCTCAAATAGAATATACCCGATTTAGGGTTGCAAGAATTTAGGGTTGTCACAAACCACCCTTGCTAAAGCCCTAAATCACAAGCAATTGTGCGGTATTCAGGTTTTAGTTCTGGAGATTTAACTGGTTTTGAGATTTGGTTAAAGAACCTGTTACAAATCTTTGGTTTTTAAAACATTGGTTCTGACATCCTTGATCTCAGCCTCCAACCCTTGCCTCTCCAGAAATCTGAACTTTAGCCAAAATTTCCCTTTCTCTAGACAAAAGTGCATCTCTCTTTGCTGCCTGCGGGTTTAGAGATTGATGTTAAAGAATCCATATATGCACAAACAAACTCAAAATTGTGAAACTTTAATCAAAAGCATTGCTAAATATGACGAATGAATTGATTTAAAAGGCAATAATGTGCACGAGGAATGATTTAAAGAAGACATTACGTCAAAACTCAGGAACATCCAACCACGTAGCATGTACGATAGGGCTTAGTTTTATCATAATAGGTTAAATTAAATTCAAAACTGAAGCTCAAGTAGCCCAAACCAAACCCCATAACAGTCACAACATCATAAAACCATTTCTACAAGCAATCAACCGATTCAAGACCACCGTAACGAATCAGATCCAACTAGATATATACACTATCAAACTGTAACGCAAAGCATTGCATCAACGGTCCTATGAATGGGACATCTAGAAACAGATGAAGGTAAGAACATGACCTGCATAAAAAATGAGCTTAATTTAATATGGTTGAAAGTTAAAAATAAAATAAAAAGGCAAGGCATAACAACCAAATACATACATGATACATCACTGAGCCATAAACTAAAGAGTAGAAAACAGGGAAGGAAAAAGAATTCCATCTCCACATTGTTCTAAAGTTAAAATCTAAATCATGAGAGATAGATGGAGTGCATGTTAAACAAAGACTTGACATTATAACATTATAGTTTGTTGATAAAATAAAAAGAGGTGAGTTGAGTTACCCATTTGCGGTTGCGAGATGGCGGCGATTGGGGGAGAAAATCAATTGCTGGCACCATTCCATTAAAACTCAAGTTAACAGAAAAGGACAGAAAATTAGTGTCTAGAGTTTAATTCCATTCATTATCACAACACACTCAATTTCTCAATTTAAAAGTTATAAAACCCTAACCTACAAAACTGCATAAACTAAAATTGTAAAAGATTTAAATATTTCCAGACATCATAGAACAGTTTGAAGGCGCGCGATATCTCTATTTTTCCTACGTTATTGCTTTTCTCAAGGTAATTTCACGTTATTATCTTCTTTCTTGTTCTTCTTTTTCAATTGTAGTTGATAATGTCTCTTGGCTTTGAATATGTTCTGTGATTGATGTCTGATAATATTTTAATATTCTTCAAGTTTTTGGCGGCTAGGGTTTCATTACTTTTAAATTGGGGCTTTTTAGGCTGTCAAAAATTTTCAGAAATTAAGTGTGTTGTGATAGAATTAAACCCTACCTATACACTAATTTTCCGTCCTTTTTTTTTGTCAAATTGTTTTCGAATGCTCCCTGTGATTTGGGATCAATATGCAATATGGTCAATATGTGTTGATTGTTAGACATTAGAGCACTAATTTATAAAAGTAAACTCTATTCCATGTGATACTTCATCTCTGTTAGTTCCATTTCCGTCCTGAGCAGATTTCTTTTTATTTTGGAGGACTCCACAAGCTTTCCTCTAAGTTTTTTGTTTTGTTTTGAAACTCGGTATCCGGCTTAAGGACCGACTAACCCGAAAGGTCCAATCCCACTGTCCACTTGCGGAGCTTTTTCTATAAGTTGACTGTTGTGTATTTGACAGATTTTAGTTGATTCCCTAAGGTTAATATGCAAACTGTTATAGAATTTGTAACTGATGGCGTCTTATAAATACATGCGCCTCGTTTTACTATTGATAAAAAAAGGCTGTCAGAGATTTTGACTTTTGAGAGATTGAGTGTTGTTGTTTGTGATGATGGATAGACACTAATTTTCTGTCATTTTCTGTTAAAGTTGGGTTTTAATGGAACGCCAGCAACTAAGTTTCTCCCCAACCGACGCCATCTCGCAAGCACAAATGGGTAACTCAACTCAAAGTAAGTTTGCACAATGTTGTAATGTTGAACTATCAATATGTTCTCTGCAGTTGGTTGAATTAATTTGAGTTAACATGCACCCCATCCATCTATCGTGATTTAGATTTAGATTTTCAAACCATGTGAATATGCAATTCTTTTTTCTTTGTTTTTATGAAAATGCTAGCTCTTGAGTGTTGATGCACATAAGTTGGTTATGTTTTGGTTGAGATTGTATATAGAATTGGGATATTGAGCCCATTTCATTCGTTATTATTTTAGTATATGAATGTTGACTTTTCATGATTTGTGATTTCATTCAGCTGAACTGTTATTCTATATTTACAAAATTTCCCGGTGCCAGATTTTGTTTAGAACGGGATTGGCTGTCGAGGAGTTTTTACTTTGGCATACCAATTAAGACTATTCCTAGTTTCTGTTACAGCTAAGTCACTTGGCCAAACAAGTCTTTTTGACGTTTTATCTGTCTTCTTTTAGTATGTGGCTCAGTGATGTATGCATTTGGTTGTTGCCTTGTCTTTTTTTTTTTTTTAACTTTCAGCCATATTAAATTAAGCTCATTTTTTATTTCTTATTTGATTCAAGTTTCACCTTTTCAGTTTCTTTGTACATATTTTTAATTCTTTATTATCGATTTCTAAACCAGGTGGACGGGAGAGAGGCCTCCTCAGCTTGCATATATACAGGAACTCATTCTAGTTCTCCCTGTGTATCATACTCTGCACAACATGCGTTTTTACCTATTTGATCTAAGTGACGATTATAAACGGCAAGTTTCCTGGAAATCTTAACAAAGTTTATGGGGTGTTTACCAATATTTTTTATTCAAGTTTCACAATTTTAGTTTCTTTCTGCAGATATGGATTCTTAATACCTATCTCTAAACCTGCAGCTAGAAAAGAGAGATGCAATGGTGGCTGGAGGATGGGAAGTTTTGGCTAGAGTTCGGAGGAAATATCTGGAGAGGAAGAGGTTGGAGGGAGAGATCAAGGATGTCAAAACAGTCAAGTGATGGGCCTTTGCCAATGCACTTTACCCAGGAGCCCCCACCGTAGACCCCCGTGTTCTTTCCTTGATTTGTTTCTAGATGTCCCGTTCATAGGACTGTTGATACAATGCTTTGCGTCTAGCATAGAGTTTGTTTGCGTATATATCAAGTTGGATCTGATTGGTTATGGTGTTCTTGACTCAATTTATTGCTTGTAGAAATGTTTTTCTGAAGTTTTTGACTGTTATGGGTTTGGTTTTAGCCATTTTAGCTTCCGTTTTGATTTTAATTCTAACTTGCGGTTGGATGTTCCTGAGTTTTAAGCTAATGTCTTTTTTTATTTATCAAAGTGAGTTAATGCCTTCAATTTTCCATTGTATTTCTCGTTACAATTGTGTTTGGTTACGAGAAAGAATTGAGAAATGAGAAAAACGTGAGAAAAAGTGTCAAAAGAGGTGGGAGTAGAATACAATTGGAGCAGATGGAGATTCGTGCGCCGTTGTTGCTTCCTTCTTTGTACTCTAGCATTGAAAAGGACAGTTACGATTAATAATTCTAATATTCATATGACAATGGGTCATCTTAGTCTACATTAAATCAAATAGCTTCTTAAACCCTCCTTTTCTATTCTCCTTAATCCTCATGGACACTTCTTCTAGCTGAACTTACTTTCCTTGATCCAAGTTATGATTTCATCTTTGGGTTTTAATCCTCTCATTTCTTCCTCTTTCAACATTGCATACTCAGCCACTCACGCAATATTTATTTTTTATTTTTTCTAACCTTTCTTTTTAATTTCTTTTCTATAATTAAATATTTACATTACAATACCTTAATTTTATTTCATATTCAAAAATCCAATAGTAAGTAGGGTAAAACTCCAACATTGGTGCTCGTGATTTAGATATGTATAGTTACTTACTCTCTCCAAGTTTCTTCTTCGATTTGAACTTCAGTGATTCCTTTCATCGGTAATGGTTTGTAATTTTCTATTTATTTTTCTAGCAGAGCTTGAGGCGAAATAAGCAGCATCTTGCCAAGCAAAAGCCAGCAGAGCTGACACTTGGTTATCAGGATCGAAATGGATCAAGATGATCAATATAAGAGAAGCTATATTTTATTTATTTTGTATATGCCATTGGCTAATTTTTTTTTTAGAAGTGACAACATTCAAGAGAGAGAGAATTGAGGCAGCACATATGGTAAAAAATGGTGGAAACTTGATTCAGTGGTTTGGACATGTAGAGAGAAAACTTTTAGATGGGAAGTAGTCAAATTACTAGAGGCATAAGAAGACTTATAAAAACTGTTAGAGAAACTATTAAGAAAGACCTAGATATATGATACATGATAGAACATTATGACATCATTTAATCCATGCAATCGACCCCACTTAGTGGCATAAGGTTTGGTTGTTGTTCTTGTTTGATGCAAGTGTTCTATTCTAATTGGTATTCTTTGAGATTAAAATTTAAGATTGGTTTGTTATATCTATTGAGCGGCAAACTTTTGTTCGAATTAATTTTCTTTTATAATATGAAGCTCAAGTTCATGTTTTGAGTCAGCACCCTTCGTTGAAAGTTTAAACATGAACAATTGAACATAATACATGCAACACCTAACAAACTCAACGAGTATCTGGCCCCCAAGGTGTAGCGTAGTGGTATGGATTGAGACGCTGAAAGAGTATTAAGGAGGTTCAGGGTTTGATCCTTGCTGCTAACAAATTTCCTCTCAAGCAAATGATCGAACGAAATTAATGAAAATAACATGAAACATTTTGACTCTAGTCTGACTGATTTGCTGCATGTTTAAAAGAAAAATGATAGTTTGCATATCTATTATCCACATACGTAAATATACTGCATATGAATAAGTTGTTTCAGTATTCTTTCCAACAACTAGGTCAGTTCTGGTTTCAATGCTGCATATGATGAAGACTTTGAAAACATAGGCATCTTGCATGTTGATTCATCCCTAGAACAATTCAAAGATCACTTCAAATATAGACTGAAGAAGTATCTAGATCAGAAAAGGCGCATTGAAGATTTTGAAGGAGGTCTTGAGGAATTTGCAAAAGGTGATTATAAATTTATAATGGCTTAAATATGTGTGTAGTCTCTGCAAATAGGGCTCGTTTGAATTTTCATCCCTACACTTGTTAATCCTTCCAAAGTTTCCCCTGCAAATATTAATCAGTTGAGTTTTGGTCCTAATCTCAAACAAGCCATATTTGCGGGGACTATACACATATTTAAGCCATTTATAAGTGTTGACAATTGACATTGTTTCATTTCTTATATATAACTGTGCATACTAAATTATACTACTGCCAAGGTTTTGGCCGTAACTGCAAATTATATGTCCATGATAAACCGATAATGATGAAATAGTCCTTAAGTAGTACTTGGCAGTGTCTGTGGTTGATAATCATATTCCATTATTTGGCATGCCAAGAAAACTTGGGGTAATGTAAATTTGTGCGAGCACAATTGATCGATTATGTTTGGACACATCGGCCTCTTGACAATAAAGTCATTTGCATGTTAATTAGATTGATTTCTATTAATTAAACGCCTTACTAATTTGATGGATTAATTTTTGTTACATCTTTAATATAATGTCTCCTTATCATTTTCTTTCCAACATCTTAGGTTATTTGAAATTTGGATTTAACAGAGAAGAAAATGGCATTTTGTACCATGAGTGGGCACCTGCTGCTCAGTAAGTTATCTCAAAGGATACAAGTTAGTCAGCTTTATTTATCACTGTTTAACTATCTTTTCTTTCCTTTCTGATTTTGAATCTTTTCAATGAAGAGAAACACAAAACTATCGGGGATTTTAATGGATGGGATGGTTCCAACCATCACATGGAAAAAGAACAGTTTGGCGTATGGAGCATTAAGATCCCTGATGCTGATGGAAACCCAGTTATACCTCACAATTCAAGAGTGAAGTTTAGGTTCAAACATAGTGATAGATTTTGGGTTGATCGCATCCGCGCTTGGATTAAATATGCCACCGTCGATCCTACCAGATTGAATCTTCTTGACTATGTGTTACTTGTCATTTTTGTGTGTATATGAAGTTGACCGTTTTTCACTCCTAGGTGGGGCATGATGCAGACCACTTCACATCCCCATAAGGCATAGGCATACTAGGAGTTCCTCAATGGAATTTCAATATTCAGCTCAAGAGTGTGTTTAGATTGAAGGTTTAGGAGGGGAAGGTACAGAAGGGTTTGCTTTTTTTTATTTTAAATTACGGACTATATAACATTTTTTTTTAAAATAAATTGTGATTGAAGTATTATATGATCATTTATCATGTTAATATGTTGACTTTTTAAATAAATTAACTTTTTTCGTTGGGAATCTTGGCACTTTTCACTTGTCAACCAACCAATGGATGAGATGAGCAAGTTTTTGGATATCATTGAAAAAGTAACCAAGAGTAAATTTTGGAGAAACTGATTGGAATGGATTCCTTTTCGACAAACGGATGTCTATTTGGAGAGATCTACTCGTATTGACTCGTTGAATATGAGAGCCAAATCTCTATCTAAATGGACCTCTCTATTTACTCGAGGATTCAAACCCAAACTTTGGTCAATCAAATCGTTGTTTTATTATGTATACTATATTATATGTATGTATATTGATCGCCAACACCCCTAAGTTATGTATGAATAAAATTTTACTACCACTCATGTATATTCAGAAAGAATCCATACTAATGGTCGTCATGATTTTTTAACGTGTTATATCAAAAAAATAATGATTTTGTAACGTGTATCGTTAACTATGTTTCCTCTACACCTGTGGCATCTAGTCAAAATATGTGATCAGCTCAGTTGAGTAAATGATCAATTCACTATCAAAAGTGTGGTTATTTTACAATTTTCAATGTGATGTTGTAAGTGATTAGTGAAAAATGAAGTGTTCAGGAAACATTTCTGTAAATCATGAGTTACATTGTTCTAAAGATGGATGGAGTTCATGTTAAACAAAGAGGTGAGTTGAGTTACCCATTGGCAGTTGCGAGATGGCGGCAATTGGGGAGAAAATCAGTTGCTAGCACCGTTCCATTAAAACTCAACTTAACAGAAAAAGACAAAAAAATTAGTGTTAGAGAGTTTAATTACATCCATGATCACAAGTCACAACACACTCAATTTCACAATTTAAAAGTAATGAAACCCTAATCCCAACCCCAAAACGGCATAAACTAAATTTGGAGATATCAAATAACAGATTGAAAGGCAATAGACATTATAAAGTAGAATTGAAAACGAAGAAGAATGAATGAAAATACCTTAAGTTAAGCAAAGCAAGAATGGCAGAGAAATAGAGAAAAAGTGTAAATTTGGGTTCTTCCGAACATTTTGTCACTTAGTGGAAATTCATTACGTCTCAAATCCTGGAGGTGGTGTGGTAGAAACAAGGTGGTTTGGTATTGGTGGTGATGGATATGGCAGTGAAGATTGTGGTTGGTAGAAGCGGGACCATATTAAAGGATCGTTGATACATTCGATAAAGATATGTGTGTTGATGGAAGGGAGTCGGGGGAGTTTGTAAGATCGATGATCTCAATTGGCATTTTTGGAGGATCTTAAGGATAGATTACTCTAACTATGCTTTGGAGTGAGTTTTTTTTTTTGTTAAAAGAATGCTTTGGAGTGAGTTAATAGTTGAAATTGCTTGAATCTAAATTTATAGAACTCTTAGCCAATTACTTTGTTTAAATTTACCAACATACCATGAAAAATCTCACTAATTATTTGTTTTTGTTTACACTTTTGACGTTGTTTCAATAGATTACTTACATCTTTGGAGTCATTGAGATAGTGATGATCGCGTGGGTCTGACAATCCATAATGTAACTTCGATCTTTTTTTTGACAAACGTAACTTCGATCTTATCTTCTTTACAATATGATGTCACAAAATTTCAATTTTCATTGTTCAAATCTTTATACGTTATTTTGATAGTAATACATAACAAAAAATTCTGCAAAGTCGATGTTTCTTTTAAGTGTCAATCCAAATTTACTCACATCTACCTCTTTAAGAACTTATTGGCATTGCAATTTGTTAACACTAGATATTGCAGCTCCAAAGAACTGATAATATCCTTTGTTCGTAAGCAAAAGTGAAATCAACAAATTTCACCAAGAATTAAAACTTGATATCAAAACACACGAAACACTAACAAATAAAGCAATTGGTTTCTGTCCCGTGAGCTTAACTCAATTAGTTGGACAATACATTATTATATGTAGGGGCTGGGGTTCGAACCCCGGACACCCCACTTATTCATCTTATAAAGTGAATTCTAGCTACTAGGCTACCTGACCAAAAAAATAAAGCGATTGGTTTCAAAAGCTTCAAAATAACAAAGTATTTTGCTCTTCTCCCAACACAAAACACTCGCGCCCAACTGGATTTCCAGATATACCCCCGCGTTAGTTAAGTCACGTTGTGTGACTTAACTAACGCACCTTAGAGCTCAGCGTGAGTTAACTCACGCACCAATGGTTTGGGCGCGAGTTAACTCACGCAAGTTGGCCGGTTGGTCATAACTCAAGAACACACGTTTTTTGGACTTTGGTCAACTGAATTTAATTGGTTTTGCACATTTCTTACTATGTTTTACACGTTTTTTTGACTATATTTATGGTAGATGTAACCTATGTTACAATCTCCCTCTATAAATATACCTCCAAACTTCCCCATTTCCTCACAGTATCTCACTCTCCTCCTCACTATCTCCCCCTATGAATCTTCTTCCTCCCCTTATGAATCTCCTTTTCCTTCTTTTATATCTATTATTTTTAGGGTTTGGTGTAAAAAGAGGTCAATCTTGGGGTAAAAAAATGATTGGTGAGCAGCCTTCTTGGGGCAAAACGAAGTAGATTTAGTTTTACCCCAAGGGTAAAACTAAATGTGCAGATTTAGTTTTACCCTAGGAAAACTGGTTTTCTTGTGGATTTCTTTTAGTTTTACCACAGGAAGCTAGGATTTCTGGTGGTTTTTTTTACTTTTATCACAGGAAGCTAGGTTTTCAGTTGGTTTTTTTTTTTAGTTTTACCTGAGGTAGGTAGGTTTTCTGGTGGTTTTTTTTTCTTCCATAGATTTAGTTTTACCCCATTGTAAATGTAATAAGAATTATATTAATAAAATGATATTTTATATCTATTATTTTTATTCCTTTATTTTTATTAATTTTTGCATTTATTTTATGATTGCGTATTGAATAAATAAATTCGAATAAATTAAATAACTAAATTCAAATAAATAAATTAGAATAAAGTAAATAAATAAAGTCAATAAATAAAGTAAATAAAAGAACTCTGCGCAACTTAAGTCACGCAGCGTGACTTAAGTTGCGCAGTGATTAACACTTGCGTTAGTTAAGTAACGCAGAGGTATTTTCGATATTCCAGTTGGGCACGAGCAAATTGTGTTGGGCGAAGAGCAGAAATCAATAACAAACAGATACAACACTACAACTAAACTCAACTTAGCCGAACCTAAAGAATCCAAAAGAAACATAAACAATGGATTTCTAACAAGGTGTTGTTTTAAAACTCCTCAATTTTTTTTGCAAATCCTTTAATTATTACCCAAACAATAGAATTTTGACCGAAGTCATTTAAATCACCTCAAAAAATTACATTCCCTCAGCTAAAAAAAAAATTAACAGCAAACACTATGTGTTTAGATTGATGTTGGTGGAGGTGCTTTGAAATGTCACCAACTCTAAACGAAACACACCACACTGTAAATTGAATCAACTTCAATTCAAGGTTTTCTTGTTCATTCACAAGTGTGGCAAATAGAATTACCACCACTTAGCATGGTTTCAGGAATTTTCAGCTTTACCACAGAAGAACTATCAGACTTCATCTCCTTTAAAAGAATGAAGATGGTTGTGTCATTAACATTCAAGTGTTCCAACTGTTTTTTTGATGTATTGTTCTAATGAGAGCGGGTGTTTATAAATGACCCCGACTTTGATTCTCAAAATCAAGTAGAAATTTGAGTAACAAAATACATAACAGAGAACAAGATTCAACCCATACATCATATTAAATCAAGTTCTCAATATTATTTAAGTACATGATTAAAAACACGTTTAACAACTTAATGATTCATTATTAAAACAAAGTTATCTTTTAAACTTTTAGTGAATACAAACAAAACAAATGTTGACAATTTTCAAATGTTGCACTAATGAATATAAAATTATCTGAGTATATACTAAACCACGATAATGAATATAAATTTTGCAAATACTTTGCGAAAACACAGAGTAGAACAAGAATAAATGTAACCTAGTATGTTGAAAATTTGAGACTTAATCTTAAGACAATATTCATCTCATCTAAGATGCAAGATCACTTGCATAGTTCAACTGATATTGCTTGATTGTCTTACACTCTTACTTAGGCCTAACTTCTATTCCTTCAAGAAAGAAATTTAAACATTAATGAGAATAATCTATCCCCCGAAAATTCATATGGATCTCTTCATCTTGTAGATATGAATAGAAGAACTCTCCCATCTCAATCTCCAACCACCCATCGTTCCTCAAACTAATCTCACGTTCATCTGAATCTAAAGTGGCAAATTTAGTACTGCTACGACCACCTTTGAACACAAGATAAGCTGCATACCGAGTATTTGGGGACAAGACAAGGGTGTTTATCATCCCTTGAAATTCAAGCAACCACTTATGGAGAAGAATTGCAACTTCATGGAACCTGTCGAAAAGTAGTACACAAAGGTTGCAAAGAATCAAATATAGGAACCCAGAGAAAAGCTAAGAATGATTCAATACATCACATATGGAGTAGAGTGATTCAATACATCCCGGATGGAGTATTCATACAAGTGTAGATAAACTAACAATTCAGGTTCGTTAACTAAAATTGAACGTTATGTCCATCAATATTGAAGTGGGTCACTATATTTTATGATCATCAAGCTCTAGCTTGGATCAAAACTCGCATTATGACCAAGTTGACAATATATGGGTGACTTTTGTACAAAACAAAAATAAACATTAGAGGAAATCAATCGATATATAAATAAGAAAAGTCAAACAAAATGGATGTATCTAGTTCGAATTTTTAACCAATACATCAACTTTGTTTGATCTTTTTTATTTATATTAGAGGTCGGAGTACTATACCAGTACTCCGGAGGAGTATATTAGTACCAACGGAAACATGATTCCAATTCTTGGTCTAAGATTTTTATCAAAAAACAAAATGTTTGGCTTAAATGAACATGAAAAAGGACCAGTTTGTTTTAGGGTTTTTACAAAATCATTTTTTATATAAATAATTTAGATATTATTATTTAGAGATTTTTAAGAAAAGCATAAACTATAGTTGAAAAACCATTCAAGTTTAAGAAAACAATGTATGTAAAAATAAGGGAAATGCTGAATGTCGTGATAGCATGTCTCAAAAACCCATGAAATAACGTGTTCAATAGAAAATACAAAGAGCCTACTTCACCGCTCAAACCAAAGACACAACAATCTGGCTCCTCGTACACTCTCAATGATAATAAGACTAATTTCAAAGCAACATATTTGCATCCACAACAACATCACAATGTTGTTGCTGCCTCTTCATCTTTCCCATCTATGTCCTTTCTTACCAAACTTGTATGAACACCTATAGGACTTGCATTGAACATTCTTATTCTTGACAGGACCTTTTCTTGTTCTAGATTTCTCTGTTTCATTTTATCTATGATTTCCATTTCTTCTTCCTATCATTTACAAAATACATGAAATAATGCTAAAAGAGTGGAGAGAAGGTTCCATACAAAAGAATGAAATTGTGATTGTAAAAGAAAAAAAAAAAATGAAATGGTCCTTTGTGATATATTCACGAGAATGGTTGTCGCAATATATAGCACTACTGTTCCCTCAAAAAATATGTATAGCCCTACTGTAAAAATAATTTTTCAATAGTATGGTTGTTGTTGTATGGTTGAGAAAACATAAACACCATCAAATTATGATTTTCTTCTAAGGCTAATCAAAATAGTTATTTCTTTTTCAGCATACAAGTATTTTTTAGAAACGACTTATACACAAATATAATTAAAACTTCAAAAATAATTTTTTTTTTAAAATCCAAAATAAACGGGCCAAAAATGAGGTCAAAGTAATCAAAACTACCATTCACTCACGGTGTAAAAGACCTTATAGTCTTGAGAATTTGTAAACCACCCTACTTTTGGAAGAGTTACACTTTATTTAGGTACTAGATAACTTTAAATAAGTAGTTCAGTAACCAAACCCATTTAGATTGGTTTGATAATGTTGTCTTGAGACCTTGGAATATGTTCATCTTAAAGTCTCATGTTTGGCTTATTAAAAAAAAATAGTTTAGTAACCAAAACTATTCTCAACACTAAGATTATATCAATAGAAACTTCCATTAAGAAGGAATAGAAACAAGTCCAAGGGAAAAGAGATTAAAAACCACAAAAAAACCAGCTCTATCTCTCCCAATGCACTATTAGAGCTTAAAACAAAATACATCAAATGCAAGTTGGAAATGAAACATTAACTACAAGGCCAACATACAAGGAGTCCTAAAGCGTGCAAGTGTGGTTCCATGAAGATAGTTCAGTTGGTAGCTAAGGGGGCAATCGAATGAGGGTTTGGTCTGAGGTCTAGAGTTCGATCATAAAACGAAAAACCGTAAAATGAACATAATTGTAAGTGAGAAACAAAAGAGACGTTGAAAAATGCCGAGTACATCTACTGATTCACATTTTTATACTGCCTAAAAAATATTCAATTATTCATGGAGTTGGTAATTGTTAATTAAGAGTCATTTAGGTTAATCGATATATATATTGGCTGGTAATAGATAATGCTAGTATTAAAACAATTGCAATGTATCAAAGAAAGGAGAAAAAAAAATACTTCATCCAGTTTTTTTCAAAAGAAACAAAAATGATTATTTTTATGTTTTTTTGTATGATTTATGTTTTTTGTTTCTTATAAAAAGGATCGGAGAGAGTAATAAACTGGAGCAGCTACTGACCTGGACTCAGGCATTGAAGTCCAATTCCAATATAGGTCGGTATGAGGATGTAAAGGATCGGTGAGAGCCCTAGCAGCAAGCATGCAACATTTTTTTCCCACTCTTTCTATCCAATTGAATAATCTGCATTTCAAGACATTCAACAATATTTGCTATACCAATCAATTCAATGTTTCAAAGATTGATCACAATGACAATAAGCTCTAATTAATATGAGATAAATTACCTTTCTACCATTGTCAATGGTGATAGGGTTGTCACATAGAGCGAGATAGAGAGCTTTTTTGGTAGGAACATTGAGAAGGGAACGAGACAGTGGGAATCAGAAGGGATAAAGTGTTCCCAGACAGTGGGAATCAGAAGGGATAAAGTGTTCCCAGATAGTATCGGATTCCGCTGCAGAACAGAAAGTCTTAGAAACGAGGGAGAGTCTGCATGCATCAACGGGGGTCGTACCAGAGAGTATGGCGGCAATGCACCCTTCTGGCAACTTCTGAAATACTTCCGTTCTTTTACTTTTTTTTATTGAATCTTCCATTCTTTTACTTAACGGAGCGAAAAGGGTCTGTGCTAGCGACTGCGGTTTTTTAGTTAGCGATTAGGGTTTAATGAAATTTTTGGCTAGCTGGGTTTTTTCTTTTGAAGCAAATAGACTTGCCGCAAGATTTTAATTTGTTTCTAAAAGATATAATGCTGTAAAAATTATGGCTTAATTGCAGTTTTAACCCCCTAACTTTCTCAAAGTTGCGATTTTGACCCCTTAAGAAAAAAAAACTACAAAACAGCCCCCTAAGTTTTGCAACTGTAGCAGTTTTGGCCCCCAAGGCTGATATTGACTTGGTCTACGCTGACGTGGCACCCTAAGTGAGGTGCCACGTGTTATTTTTTTTATTTTTTTTTTGCCTTGGGGGGCCAAAACTGCTACAGTTGCAAAACTTAAGGGGCTGTTTTATAGTTTTTTTTCTTAGGGGGCCAAAATCACAACTTTGGGAAAATTAGGGGGCTAAAACTGCAATTAAGCCAAAAATTAATCATATTCACACAATTATCAATATTAATCATATTCACACCCCTAAAAAAATTAATCATATTCACACAATTGTCAATATTGCCAAATTTGTAATTAGTATTCACAAACTTTTTATTAATCATATTTGCTGTAAAAATATTTTATTAAAATATTTAATTATTTCGGACTGTTGTCCTTGCAAAATAATTTACTTTTATTAGAGAATTACAACAACAAAAAATCAATTTATCTAACTTATATGTTCTCTTCTCATAGATATTTGTTATTTCTCAACAAACACACAATTGTTATATAATTGGATCACTTTATTGTAATTGCATTGGTCTAAATGGTTCGTCATTTATGCCACTTAAGTAAGAGGTCAAGGGCTTGATCCCTAACTCTTGCATATCTATATCTATCTATATTATATAAATTTGAGACCTATTTTAAGTCCCTATATGGAAATAATTCTCTACTCTTTTACTCTTGACATCCTCTATACATACATTTGAGAATGTAGAAAATGAAACAATCCACATGGCATATCAAGATCAAATACAAAGGAAAAATTACATGTGGCAAATGGCAATGCAAAGTTGACTAACAATCATAATCAAATCACTATTTATGGCAAACTTTTTTTTAATGCCACCATTTATGTTAAAATGAAGAGTTTAGCTCAATAGTTTTGATTGTTAGTCAATTTATATTAATGAAAAAATTTCAAAATAAAAACTTAGAATTAGAATTTATTAAATTTGCAAAAATATATATTTTTTTCAAATTATATAATATCTATTTATTTATAGGATATATTTTGCATTAGTCGAAGAATTATAATCTC
>Ga0228710_1003976_pt1 | contig 23385 bp, 13 predicted proteins | sample MedpolnodulmetaG_FD_177995 | JGI IMG/M metagenome (GOLD analysis project Ga0228710, IMG submission 177995) | Root nodule microbial communities from Medicago polymorpha collected in Santa Monica, California, United States - pink nodules | ecosystem: Host-associated > Plants > Roots > Nodule...
GTGGTAAAAGGTAAAAAATAAAAAAAAAAAAAAAAAAAAAAGTACAAGTAAATCACTGACCCTAAAATCCCATTCAATTGAACAGCAAGATACCCAACATTACACGGTGGAGAAGAAGTGAAAAGTAGATTCGAGAAAATGAATGGGAGATGAACTTACTCTTAGAGTCTTGTATGGATCGGTGAGGAGGCCAGCGTTACTGTCACGGCGGAAGAAGGATGGCGGGAAAAAGAGAGAAACTTCCTTACAACCTAAATAGTCGCAGTCCCATGATACTCTCTTCTTTTTTGTTCTTTTTTATTCTTCTTTTCACTCTTCTTTCTTTCTTACTATTTGTTTTTTGTTAACTAAATAAAATATAAAGGAGATAAAAAACTTTTTTTTTTTGACAAGCAAAAAAAACTAAATTGTCTTGCTTATTTTTAATAGATTAATTAAGTAATTAATGTATGTAATTTTTTTTTTGAAAACTCGGTATCTGGTCCAAAAATCGACTAATTTGAGAGGACCAATCCCACCGTCCATTTGCGGGGACCCCATTTAAAGCCAGAACAAGCTCTGTATGGACTTAACCCACCGAAATTAGCACCAGAGGGAATCAAACCTGAGACCTTTGGAGGAGCAAACTCCAATATCCCAAGCCAACCACTAGGCCAACCTCAAATGGGTTAATGCATGTAAATATTTTAAATTCGTTTAGTCCCTATAAAAGAAAAATGTACACGTCAATGTAAAATTTTTCGTCAGCATTTTTTGTGTCGTAAAACTTTTCATCAACATTTTTAGTATCTATAAAATTTCTATATGTTACTCACACTACACAAAATATTAGGGTTGGGTGCGGTTAGAGTTCACTAAAATATATCTTATAAGTTAAATTCAATATTCAAATGATCTGCAAATCATAGTTTAATTGACAAAAGTGACAATTATTAAGCCAAATGTTATGATTAGAGTTTGAACCCTGACATCACCATTTAGACGTGAGTTTATAATGATTTTGACATTTCGTTTATCTACAACAAAAGTCAATATTCAAATGTATAAGCTAAATACATTTTCTGTAAAAACAAATTTTAAATATATATTTTTTATAATGAAATATTGTTCCCCTAAAAAAAATTGCTGCAGTCGTTTATGTATATAATTAAGTTGATAGATAATGAATATTATAATTTCATGGAAATGCTGTCAAGTAGGAATTTGACAACGTGGATGGAATTTGTTTGTTTCGTCATGTAGAATTAGCTTTTTTTTCTTTCTTTCTTTCAAATATTATAATTATTGATACCAACAATATTGAGTCTAAGAGAAGAGATTAGATCTCCATGACATCTACATCATGTATATTTTTATCAAAATTTTATTTACAACTCTCTTTATGACTTGTGTATTAGTGACAACGAGTTTTCGTGTAATTTTTTTTACTTACATATGTCGTAAGCGAAAATTGTTGTTTCACACATGTTATAAGGTTGAAAAACACCAGTAAAATAGCAAAATACCCTCTCAGCAAAAAATAAAATCGACTGCAGTTAACTACCGAGAAAAACCTCCATAGTTAATTGCCGAGAAAAATGAAAACCCAAAATTATCAACATCATGTTCATGAAATTTTTGGATTTTTTTTTGAAGCATCATATATTAATAAGGCGGCTAGCACAAGAAATGCTTAAAGCCTAAAACAACAGAATTACAACAAGCCAAAACCGGCTCTAGAAGCAAGACCAGAAAGGCACGGCCGACAACAGAGGCACATCCCAAACTGTTAAAGAAGAATTGATTGCAGAAACGAAGAATTAATTTAACTGTGAATTGGGATTTTGATTTTTTTTCCTATTCTGAGTTTCAATTTTGAATCACAAATTGTTTGTAGTTTCTTGCATGCCTACTCGATGTGTTTCACGAGATGGTGCATTGAGAATTCAAGATCAATTATTTATTAAGTTTTTTTTTCGGGGGTTTATTGATTTGAGCTTTGAATTGAGTTTATTACCCCCACTAGCAATGAAGAAGATGATGATGATGATAATTCTCGGTTTTCATTTTCCTCGGCAGTTAACTGTCGAGATTTTCTTCGGTAGTTAACTGCAGCCAGTTTTATTTATCCCCGTTCCTCGGCACTTAACTACCGAGGGGTACTTTTGTCTTTTACATGTGTTTCTCAGCCAAACAACATGTGTATACAACAATTTTCATCGTAAGCACTAAGTATGTATGTGAACATTTGCAACACTGCATGGGATCTATTAAACTCAAATATCTGATGTGACACGACATTGATACTAAAATTTTTAAGATACAATATCGTCGGGATATTTTAATAAAAAATTAAATTTAAACTATATGTTAATACTCAAAATATAAATTTTGGACTAAAATTCAAAAGCAAAAAAATAGGCATCAAACCTAGACTAAATAGACATAGAACAAATAGTAACAACGTTTTCAAAACAACAAAAAAAGACAAAAGCAAAAACAGACATTGAACAACAACAACAATATAAATATAAGGAATATTGATAATAAGGAAAGTGAAAATATCAGACAATTGTTTTTTTTTTCTTGTTTAAATAAAATTTAATCTCCGGATATTCTCCCGATATGTATCGGGTAGGTATCAATGCAGTATTCAAGCACGTCATCTAATGGGCTTCATAGCACAGGACACATCGCTTCAGATCCAACTATCGTTCACATATGAGCTTCAAAGTTGCAAATAAAATAGCTGGATTCATAATCTCTAAACCATAATATCAGCCTTCATTCAATATTAAAATGCTTAACCCTTGCACCATTTCTTATAAGCTGAATCACTTATTAAGATCATCCACTCAAGGAAAGATTAAATTTGTCCTGAATTTTACTTCAAATTGATGATGTTTGATAAAAATAAAATTAATTAAGCATAAAATACATATTTGAGAGCAGTCCTAACAACACATTTATTTAGAAACAATCTTGAATACATTTTTAAAAACTGGATAAGTTTTTCCTTAAAAAAAAAAAAACTGGATACGTTTTTGTGAGTGATATACTTTTTACAAATAACAAAGTTACAAGACAATTTATGTAACTTATTTTATTGCCTAAAAAAATGCCTCAAATAAAAAAGGAAACTTATTTTATAAATTGACTAATTACATGAGCACAAGTAGTACTCATAGTAGGATATACTTACTCTTTTTAGTGTGTCTGAGTAGGCCCCCTATCTATCTATATCTAATATATAGTATATTGTGGGTTGAATCGACCAATTATTTTTGGAAACAGAATTTCCAGCGGAAGGTGCTATATTTGGTTTGGTGGTAGAATCTCTTGCAAAAGTTAGGAAGAATACCACTACACCACTAAAGGTTAAATCTAAACTTATACGCAGCTCTGCCATTTGAACCAAACCAACACTTTTTGACATATTTATGTAGGTGAATCTAAGCATTTTGAAAGACAAATTATCTACAGCTATATTCATTCAATTGCACTTGTCAATCTGAATTTCAAATAAGTATTTCATCAATTTGTATGCAAGAATCTCTGACTTGTTTATGTTTTCACGTGTTACTTTACATAAGCATATGCCGATATCAGAAGGCAGTGTATTTTAGAAACTCAAGTTCGAGAGCAGTGAATAGTAGCAATATGTAATTGAATTCATCTATTTCGGGACCAAGAGCTGGAGTAAAAGGAAAGCTAAACACCAGTCATCAAAACAATCACTTCATTAACTTAATTTACATATGATATTTGGTGTCTAAACTGCCAAATTCCACATAACAGGAATACATAATAAGTTGAATAACATCGATAGCTATACAATGCAAATCAAAGAAAATATCAGGAAAATTCACAATATAAAATATTTGAACAACGGAATTCATAGTTTGGTATAGGTCAAGCAATCCTAGTATCAAACCTGCACTTCACAAACGTTACGTTTCCCATTCTCAAAATACAACTTTTCGTCATCATCTTAGCTTTTAGCCTTTTACCATAATGGTAGGAGCCACCTTCACCGAGTCACCTTTACCTTAAATTTCAGCGGAGGAGCTTTCTCTGATCAAGGAGCCACGGCGGTGGCCACCAACAATCACATCTTTGAGTCGAATCATGGGAGAAAGCATCCTGCTCCTTGCCTGTGGAAACAATCACTATTGGAATGTTAAGATTATTTTTTAAACGTTAAAACGATCACTATTACTTACACAAAATACCTAATATGATTTGTTGAGAAATTTATGTGTCTGTATAGGATAAGGAAATTCAAAAGTTGAGCTCTTCAAAATCACATTACAACTCATGTTTCAAATGAAGAAAATAAATATTACATTGCTCAAAAGTTACTCATAACCTTCATTTTTAAAGTGAGAGTAAGTCAAGTTCATTCTGATGTAAACAATATCACGTATGAGCAAAATAGTATCATGACTAATTAGTGTTACCGTATGATGTGCTAGTAAAAATGAGTTTGTTGTACACAACTGGAATAATCAACAAAAGAATCCAAATCATTGACACTATCAAGCATCTTTATGCATAAGACTTATAAACGAGGTTTTATGCTTCATTTTAACTTTTATATAATACTATTGCTTGAGAGAAGAGATTCTTTTTGACAACTTTATGCTTCATTTGTAACAAAGAAGAAATAAAAATTACTTAGAAGAATGAATATAAATATACCTCATCCGAAATACTGACTTGCCACTTAAGTTGTAAAGCTTTTTCCTGTCGCCAGCGTTGACCAAGCATCACCAAACCCATCACTGTTGCTGCAATGAAAACAGACCATAATGTATTTGCCTCCTTTGCATGAGCATAGATGGAGGCAACTCCTCGCTTCCACCAAGCTCCGCTAGGAAGATCTGAAGGGTTTTGTTTGTCATCTTTGGAAGAGTTATTTGACAGTGATAAATCATCAGGAGATACCTTTGTCTCCTGCTCTGCTGATTCGGTTGTTACAGACTTAACTACGTTTTCATCGTATGCTGTCACAGCACCAATGTCTGTTTCACTGGGGAAAGAAGTGTACTTTGCAGGGCTATGATATATACTTTCCTCTTTTTCGGTCAAACCAAAATCTGGTAGAGTTGTACCTTCCTCAAACTGTTTCCCATGAATAGATAATCTGTTGATTTTCTCATCATAATATTTCATATCCTCAAACTCCTTTGACACATCCAACCCTTCTAATGTCAAGTTTTCTTCATCCTTTCCGCTTGGCTTGGCTGCTTCTTCATAAGTCTCTTCAGAGGCAACACCTTTGTCACCGGATTCATTCTGAATCTCACTATAGTCCGTTTCCAATGGCAAGTTTTCATGCTTGCTTGGTGGAAAGGCAAAGTGACCAGACATGAATAGAGCGTTTGATGTCTCAGCTTCATTTGTTGCATATGCATCTTCCTTGTCATCATCCTTCAACTCAACTTCACGTGGACCAGGAGCAGCTGCATAAGTTGATGCTGTGAGAGATACAACCTCCCAGTCATTACCACGAGAAGCCTTTTCCCCTTCATCTTCAGTTCCAGCCATCTTTTGTCTTCAAGAGAAAAAATTGAAATCAGAGTTCCAATTTTACTTAAAGTAAACTCAAACATTAACACATACAAAAAAGTGAAAAACAAACATGCATATCAAACACAATTATACATGGGAAAGGGTATGGGAGTTGGGTTGACCAAAAAAGGTGTATGATTTCATCATATCAAAGCATACATCTACAAGAAAACTACTAAAAAACTAAAAATTTCACAGCTCACAAACAATCATGTGCAGGGTCATTGGATTGCATGTGCATAAAATGATTGATAACAATAAATAATGAAAAAAAGAGAGTCATTCCTTGTGTAAACTGGGACGGTGATGAAAGCATAACTCAATTCTATCGTGTAAAAATGAAAGGAAAAAAAAAAAAATCAATAATAAGAAGAAGATGCAATCCTGCAATTACTTCTATTTTTTAAGGGAAAACTATAATTATTAATTAGAGTAACACTAATGAGTAATGACCATTCCACAAACATTTCCAGGAGGGTTTAAAATCCGGGGATGTTACAAGGTTATCCTCTTACCACTGAAAATAAATAACTAAAATTTCATGCAAATAGTTAGATCAATCTCTTGAAATTCACCTCTAAATTTTCATCCACCTAATAATATTCAATTAAAATAACCTATAAGTGAAATCACGAACTTTTTGTTTCACTCCAATCACAAAATTTTCACTAAATAACTTGGAAAACTGATCATAAACTTCATCAATAATTCACTGAATTCAAATAACAACAGAATCAAAAGTCAAAACATAATCATGCAATTGAACTAAAAAAATCCACAGAAAGATCCAATAACAGCAGAAATAAACAAATTAAACACGTTACATAGAATTGCATGATCATAAAACAAAAAATGAACAGATATAATAATAATAATAATAATAATAATAATAATTATTAATAAAGCGTTAAAATGAAAGAAAATAAGAAAGAAAGATAAGAATGGAACTAACCAGAGATGAACGCGACACGATGTTCGTAGTGGGTAGAATTTAGAAGCGATGTATTATGTATATCGATGAGGTTGAATTGAAACTGTTGTTTTTATATTATTATTATGGATGATGTTGAATGATTATTCATTCATATGTTACCGGATATAGCAGGTTTTCAAAGTAGAGTGTTACCGGTTATATCCGTTTCTGTTGCGTGGTGTCAGAGACTTCGGATCTAACTCAACTGCCACGCCCAATAACGTTACTCTGCTAAAAAGATATACATGACCAATTACTATACATTGTTTTTTTTTTTATTATATAAAATTTAGAATACTTAAAAGTTATAAGTAAAGTGTCTTCAACAAATATATATATTACTGATAAATTAGACTGAATATATGTTTGAAATCAATTTTAATAAAATAAATAAGAAAAGAAGACAAATAAGGACCTTAAAAAAAAAAAAGGAAAAAAGAAGAGAAATAAGGGAATGTTTGGATGACACAGAAATAAACAATTTGCTGAAAAAGCAGGAAGAAAGTGAAATGGGAGAGCTTTACGCTTTGGACTTCGATGGAGTCATCTGTGATAGCTGCGGAGAAAGCTCTCTCTCTGCTCTCAAGGTTCCTCCATCTCTCTCTCTCTCTCTCAATGTCAAAACAATTTTTGGTTTTTTCATTTTTTCTTTAGAATGTTGTAAATTTTCAATCTTTTATTATTTTGCAATTCATGGAGTGTGATGAATTCAGCTCATGATTTAATTTGTTTGAAATTTTTTGCAGGCTGCTAAAGTGAGATGGCCTGGTTTGTTTGATGGGGTGGATTCAGTTACAGAGGATTGGATTGTTGATCAGATGCACACAGTAAATAATTTCTGGATGATTTTACTTAGTTTCATCTGTTATTGGATTTTATACTACTGTGCTATGTTTTGTGTTTTTGCAATACAATAAGCTTGAATTTGCATTTAGTTTCTATGATTAGTTTATGTATCTTATGACGAGGCATTCAATTTGAATTCTGGGTTTATACTTTGAATTGAATTGAATTACTCAATCACACATCACTATGTATGTAGATACTTTTGGATTTTGGAACGATGGAGAATTGGAGATGTCTTGTACAGTTTGTTACTTGTAGATACATAAAAGACTCAAGAGTAGTCTTCACCAAAATGCTACCAATCCGCTCTACTTTGATTCGTGTATTTGAGGACAATATTTTTACATGCTTATTTTTATTGGTTGTTTAAAGCATAAATTTCCATTGCAGACCTTCATTCAAACTGTTGAATTTCATGAAATATTTTTATTGGTTTCTAAAATCATAGATTTCCATTGAATATCTTCAAACACAAAAATGCAATGTATATATATTTCTATTGCCAAATGGCTGGACTTGATTTCAATATTTTAAAGATAAATTTATATAGTTGATCATGTCAGGTGCGACCGGTAGTGGAAACTGGATATGAAAACCTTTTACTTGTGAGATTGTTGCTAGAGACCAGAATCCCTTCCATCAGGAAGTCTTCGGTGGGTAAAATTCCTATACCTCATTTTTTCTCATTGATTACCATGTAGCCGAAACTAGGTTTATAACTTATGATGATGCTTGTTTCATCGAATCTGCTTCTGAAGTCTCTTGAGTGATGTCATTGTTCTTGTGCAAGGTTGCAGAGGGGCTTGCCGTAGAGGGTATATTGGAGAGTTGGTCCAAGTTGAAGCCTATTATTATGGAAGAATGGGGTGAGAATAGGGAAGCTTTGATAGATCTTTTTGGAAAGGTCAGAGATGAATGGTTGGAGCAGGATTTTGCTGCTTGGATCGGTGCAAACAGGTAGTCCAATCATCTCTTGACAGGGGAATAATTTTTTATATTTGTTATGTAACCAATCTTTTAAAAGTTGAACCGTACATCGAACCGGCGAGACCTCTGAGTCATGGTCCAACTGCTCTAAACCATTCAAACTGGGACAAAACCGTGATAGAACCGTTCAAATAACTGAACTTCAGACAGTGTCGGTTCATGGTTCAACCAGTTGAAATGTCCGGTTTGGTTTTTAAAACATTGGTTACAACTTATACAAGATGCATGATGAGAAGCTTAAAGCATTCTGTGGAGATATCTTAAAACATGAATCCGTGAACATTCAGTTTATGAAAATTTCCAGTGCAAGATTGAACATATGTTATTATCCCCATTCAACCACTTGCCTAACTTGAGAGTGGGAGATCCGTTAGATTGGGGCAGTGGGAGATGTTGTTATTCTTTTGGACCCTGCTAGATCAATTATTTTCCTTTCTGTTCAAGGAAGTCCCGTTAGAGATGATATTCTAGAAGGAATCAATTTATATTCGTCTTTGTATTCTGGATATGCGTCATTAGTTTGGTACATTAAGCATATTAAGATCTTGCTGTATTGCTATTTAGGGTGTTCATGATCCTAATCATATCCAAATAAAAACCAATTAAATGGATTAGATTAGCCAAACAAGATTTTTTCTCCAAAACTGAATTAACAGAAATCTGGTTTCGGATATGGCTGTAGTTTGTGGCTTCCAACTGGATATTTTGCTCACCCCTACTCCTGTTGGCTGAATATTGACATCTTATAAATCGTTATATGCTGTAATATGTTCTTTGCACATGTCATGAATGAGATTTCCTGTTATTAATTGGTGATGCTTTGCCTATAGAATATATCCCGGTGTTTCTGATGCATTAAAATTTGCAAGCTCAAAGGTTTTCATTGTCACCACAAAACAGGTAAACTTTGCTCTTTACCCGAGTAAGGGAACAATAATCGCAACAATAGAGAGTTTTGCTTTTAGTGTTAAGAAAAATAAGAGGGGACAAAGTAATTGGTCCATTATTTCAGAGCCGATTTGCTGATGCTTTACTTCGAGAGCTTGCTGGAGTAACCATACCATCTGAAAGGATATATGGTCTGGGAACTGGGTTAGTATTTGATAAATTTCACAGTAATTATGCATTGAAATATTTAGATTTCACTTTTATTATCTCTTAATTTTATTGCTTTCTTTTGATAATAATTTTACCTACAGTCCCAAGGTAGAAATTCTAAAGCAGCTTCAAAAGAGACCAGAGCACCAAGGGCTGACACTACAGTAAGATACTGAGCTATTATAGCGCAGCACTCAATGTCTTTTGGTTTTGACTATTTATGTGAATTTGCAAAATATGGTCTTCAAGATATTAATTCCAATTTATTTTAACCAGTTTTGTTGAGGATCGGCTAGCTACCTTAAAAAATGTGATCAAAGAGCCTGAGTTAGACAAATGGAATTTGTATCTAGGTAGTTCTCTTTTTCTGTTTATAATTTCTCCACCCTCCCTTATTTTTGTCTCAGTTCCCATTTTGTGGATTATTACTTTTCTTTTTATGTTGTTGTTTACTTGATAATGATGACTGTTTGGATCAGGGAATTGGGGTTACAACACTGCACAAGAGAAAGAGGAAGCTGCAGCTATCCCCAGAATTCGTGTTCTTCAGCTCTCAGACTTCAGCAAAAAGTTGAAATAGGGGTTTTCATTGAATTTTCAATTGTCAATCATTGAACAACTAAATATTTTCTTCAAACTCCTTTTTAAACATTATAAAAGTTTCTAGTGAAAACACTCTTTCTACTTAGAAACTTATGTTAAAGAGAGAATCAACATTAATCTTATTGTTTCTATTATTTGGGCTGAACAGTATGAAAAGAATAAGCATGCTATTTATGTATATTACTTTTGATAGGACAAATTGGGTATTATAATTAATTTGTGGTTGAGTTTTTTATTTTTTTTATAGTAATAATTTGTGATAGTTGTAAATGTGCTTGTTTGTATTTTAAATAGACAAGAAAATAAACTGATGAGGCATCAAGCCAGAACTTCTTGACATGGTATCACAAGTCTTTTAGCTGAGATGCCTCATACTTTTCTCTTGCTTGCTTGCTTTCGTTCTTGGCTCTCGTTTAGTGAGAATCGTCTTGTTTTCGTTCTCCACAGTTCTGTCTTCAGCAACCGTCTTGGTTCGTCGTTCATCTCTCTTGTTTGGTTCTTGCTCCACGGTTTTGTTTACAACCACTGTCTTGGTGTGTTGTTCTTCTGGGACACACTACCATCGATTCCTGTTTTTCATCTTCGTCGAGCTTTTTGGTTCTCAATTTCATCTAAGGTTCGCAATCCTTGTTTATCGCCCCAGTTTCTATCTTGGTTCGTGGTTCTTGCCACTATTGGATTTTCTGGTTCCCATGCTCCTAGTTTGTTGTGGCAACATGTCAATCAAGAAGGAGAAGGAGAATTTTTGTATTCACTTTACCAACAAAAAATATACAGCACCAACGACATGTGCAACATGGTAGACAAATGATGCCTAAATTATAACTTTGATTCTAGCTTCAATTAAACCTTAAATTGTTAATAATCAACGTTCATTTTCTATTGCTAAGGATATTTGGGATTATATAAAACGTGTTTACAACTTAGTCAGTGCCACCATGCAAAATTGGTCTCATGTTCCTTCTTTGGATAGCACTACACAGATCCAACTGAATTTAGATGGCTCTTTAACTAGATTCAAAGCTGGTGGATGTTAAAGAGAGAGTCCTTGTCAATCTTATTTCAATTATTTGGGCAAAACATTAGGAAAAGAATCAACATGTTATTTATGTATATTGATTTTGACAGGGCAAATAGGATATTAAAAGTGACGTGTGATTATGAACTGCAGATAGATAGGAAAATAAATAGAGGAGGCATCAGACCAAAGCTTCTTAACAACTTCCTCCTCTTTTTGGTCTTGTTAAATTGCAATAATTTGCAACTCTCTTAAATGAAGTGACCTTGTTTTATCCTCAAGTTTGGCCTTGTTACATGCAGTGAGTAGTTTTGTGCAAATTACAAAATTCTAGCTGTTTTGAGTATTGAAATAACTTAGGCGTAACTAACATTGGTACTTAATGCGCATATCCTCACTTGGTTAATAACAAATGACTTGTTCAAACACTTGTATTTTAAAATAGACATAAAATGTTTGAATTAGTAAAATTCACATTTTTATATCAAGCTATTTAAGATGTAATATGCAAAGTTTAACAATCAATGTCATTGCATTGCATCTTGACTCAGACATGCACTCGCCACAAAAGCATACAATCCATGTCAAAGATAAGATTAGTAAACTTGTATTTTTCACACAAAAAAAATATAAATATAAAATTATCTAAATTCTAACATCTAGTGTTGATGGTTTTTTTCCTCAAAAAACAAGAAAAAAGAAGTGTTGATGAGTTTTGTCACGCACAGACAAAGTTCATATATAGGTTCATCATATACAAATTAAACCACAAATCAACTACATGGTAGGTAGCTATCCATTGTAAAGAAAAAGACAAAAAGAAGAAATTGCTACATATAGGCACGTGTCAAGATTTCATTGATGGTGGCACCAATATAATCAAATCTTATTTGAATGGCGGGTGATTGTATGCCATGCAATCTTATTATATCATATTTTGATTGGTTTTGGCAACATTGAAAGGAAGAGAAACAAATGGGGCATCTCTATGCATTGGACTTTGATGGAGTTCTCTGTGATACATGTGGAGAGACAGCTATCTCAGCTCTCAAGGTTCTTCCTCTCTCACCAATAAAAAAGAAGAAAACAACTGAAAATAGTAGAAAGTTTTTTATGATCACATTCAGTTTCATATGGTTTTGGACTTTTTTTTTGGTTTTGAAATAAAGTGTGATTATGTTGTTTGATGATTTGTAGGCTGCTAAGTTGAGATGGCCAGACTTGTTTGGCAGTGTGGATTCATCCACAGAAGATTGGATTGTTGAACAGATGATTAAAGTAAAAAATATAATTATGACTAGTTTTGTTTTATTTTATCTTTTCTTGTTATTACTTTTTGGTTATTCTACATTTCTACTCCAAATTAGAGTTTAACTGTGTTGGTAGCCAAGCACTGCTAGAGGTGAAATAATCTTGAATTTGCTAGCAGGAAACAACTTAATTTATTTGAAGTTGAACTTAAGTTTTTTCATGTCAGGTGCGACCGGTGGTGGAAACTGGATATGAAACTCTTTTACTTGTGAGGTTGTTGCTGGAGACAAGAGTTCCTTCCATCAGAAAGTCATCGGTGAGTATAAAACCATAAACCATGGCTTTATATTTTTTTGGTGCAAGCCTTTGCCTTTGATCTTTTATCATGGATTAACAAGTGAAAGTCATAACATTATCATCAGATTCTAAGGAACTTTGTGATCTATGATGATGCCATTTGACTGATGACATAGTTCTTCTGAAAGGTGGCAGAGGGTCTCACAGTGGAGGGCATATTAGAGAACTGGTTCAAATTGAAGCCTATTGTCATGGAAGAATGGAATGAGAACAGGAATGATCTGATAGATCTATTTGGAAAGGTCAGAGATGATTGGTTGGAGAACGATTTTGCTGGTTGGATTCAAGGAAACAGGTACTTCAATCAAATGTCGTGAAATGTGATAATTCTTTTCAGTGTTGTCAAATAACATATAGCGGTGCCATAGCGCTACAACATAGTAGAATTTTAACAAACTGCTATTGCTCCGCAGCATGTGATTTAGTACCAAGTGTTGTCAAATAATTAATTTTTGGACGATTTGCCTCTAGATTCTATCCTGGTGTTGCTGATGCATTAAGATTTGCAAGCTCAAAAGTGTACATTGTCACCACAAAACAGGTCTGACTTCTCTCTTTGCTCATAGCATGAAGAAATAATTCTAATCCTATATATATTGACATGCCTTTGTGTCTTTGAATTTTCTATGTACTTTCCTATCCTTTCTATGGTTTTAGGGTCGCTTTGCCGATGCTTTACTTAGAGAACTTGCTGGAATAACTATACCACCAGAGAGAATATATGGTCTAGGAACTGGGTCAGTATTGCAATTTGTTTTATTTAGACAAACTCAGATGCCTTATGCCTTTGCTATTTGATATATTTCCCAAACCATCTTGTCTTTTTTGGTTTCAGTCCTAAGGTAGAAACACTGAAGAAGCTTCAAAAAATGCCAGAACACCAAGGGCTGACACTACAGTTAAGAATTTTGTGCATCTAAAGGCTATTTAACTTGTAGTTTCATGCTAAAATGATTTGGGAGGAATTAACTCTAGTTAATTTTCAACAGCTTTGTGGAAGATAGGATTGCAGCCCTTAAAAATGTCATCAAAGAGCCAGAGTTAGATAATTGGAATTTGTATCTAGGTAAAATTCTTTTCTCACAGTCTTATTTTATAGCTTCTGCACTCTCAATTTTCATCTCTTTAAGTTTCTATGTTTTGCACTATTTGTGATTATTGAGTTGTATAATAATTGTTAAACTTGGTTGTTTGGATTAGTGAATTGGGGGTTCAACACTCAGAAAGAGAGGGATGAAGCAGCAGCCAACCCCAGGATTCAGCTTATTGATCTCTCTGATTTCAGTAGCAAGCTGAAATAATAGTTTCAACTGAATCCTCAATCATTCAGTTGGAGAATATTTCCTTCCATCTTATTTATACATAAACAATAATGATTCCTTGAGAATTTCTATTATTACAACTGCAACTATCATGAGATATAAATAATATTTCCATTACCTGTCTGTTATTAACTTTTGGCAATGATAATTTGGATGTAATCTACATTATAAAAATTTCAAGTTTTCCCCAAAAAAAATCTCCCAGGCAGAAGTGTATTCTCTTAGTCTTGCCAAATGCAGCAAGGGTTGATTACTTCTTCACTAGCATTTAAATGCAGTTTATCACCTTAATTAAAAGGGAAGAAAGAGTTGTACATTGTAACTAAAAAATAATAACAGTGAGCGAAATCTGTTTAAAAAAGGTGATACAATTGCTTTATCTCAACATCTCAAGGAATATATCTGTACCGTTTAGCTACAATTCTGTTTTCGCATTTCCATCAACTTCTGCTGGACTAGCATTATCTGTTTTGTCTTTCTCACTATTATGCTTCTGAATGAGTTCATCTAGGGATGGATCTCCGGGTCTTCGAAAAAGTTGCTCCCCCATTTTAATCTCGTATGCCTCTGATTGGTCGAAGACAAATTCCTTTAACTGTTGAAATGATAAGTGTATGAGACACTACCGACAGAAAGCATCATAAACTAAGGACAAAAAATTACTACTTCCTCTAGGCTGAATTTAAAGATAGTTTTTCACTACGATTAGACCAAACGATTAAGTTCCTTGATTAGAATTCAACATCATTTGATAGTCAGACGAAGAACATAATATCACTGACAATCAAAATCTTTCGCAAACTAAATAAGGCCGGTTACTTGCATTGTATCATACGATGCCATAATGTTTTATCATAAATCATATATGACGATAGCCCATTCTTAGTTGTTTATTTTTTGAACAAGCCATTCTTAGTTGTTTATGATCGAAAAAAATTGTAAAAATGGAGGCCGTACCTCCTCCAAGTCCTTAATACTGTCCATATTGAACATGATTGTATTCAGATCAACTCCGGTAAACTTTACTCCAACAGCTCCGGTTCTAAGAACATGTGTCCATTTCATGGCAAGTTCAGCTACCTTGTCCTAAAATCAAACACGAAAAATTGCAATGGTACACAACATTAACTCAAAATTCAAACCAAAATCCTCTCTAACTTCAAAAAACAAATTATATAGAGCATCAACAAGCACAGGTTAAAAGCTTAAGCACCTCCCGTTACTTCACTTAATCTTTCAACGAGAATCGCTAGCAATGCACGCTTTGTTATACTATTGCATGAAATTAATACATTTCCTATTTTGTAAAGCTCGCATAAAAATAGTATCCCTAGAATTTTTCTTTGACAACACATTGCAAATCAAATACAACAAGTAAAAACTACGTGGAAAAGTTGAATTTATCCGCTTTAAGCAACACAATCCAATTTGTAAATTAGCAGAAACAGACACAAAACTCAAACAACAATAGCAAAAAACACCAAAAAAAACTCAGTATAAGGGAAAAACTACAGCTTCAACTCATTGGAGCTAATTTTTTCATTAAAAAAACAGATATAATAATTAATCAAAACGTTAATTAACTCAAATTCAAGCTCAATTAACAACAAAATAAAAGATGAAAATCACAATTTTAACTCAAACCCATCATTTATAACAAGTAAAAATCACAGATTTCATTCAAACACATCATGCATAACAAGTAAAAATCACAAATTTAACTCATTAAGAAAAAAAAAAAGTAACAATTTTGTCATCAAAATCCAGCAAAAATAGTAATAATCAGAATTTCAAATCAAATTCCAAAAAGGGTTAGAAGTAAAATGTGGTTACCGGAGTCCGGCGAACACCAAATCGGAGCTTAACGAATCCGATAACAGGTCCGGTGTGGCGTTTCATCATCTCCTCTTTGATCTTCGATTCATCCATCTTGGTTATATCAGCGGGAGTGAAAGAGGGTGAAGGTTTCTTGCCCCATTCCTTCCAATCATCATCCTCCTCGTCGTCGAACACATCGTCCAATTCGTCGGTGATGTGGACCTTGCGTTTCCCGGCGAGGGTAAAATGGGAATTTTGGGAGATTAGAAGAAGAAGGGAAAGTAGAAAGAGAGTGGTGAAGTTCATGATGATGCAATGAAGAATGAATGAATCACTTCATGAAATCATGTCTTTGGTTGTGGTGTGTCTTTGCATGAAGTGCTTGAAACTTGGATTATGATTAATTTTTGATTTGTTTTTGCTAAGATTAGTTTAAGGATTTGATTTAAATAAGAACTGAATTGAATTTAATTTGATTCAAAATTTTGTTGGTCGTGAATAAGTACATTTTCTTTTTTATAAGAATCAAAATGATATAATAAACGAAAGTACATTTTCTACGTGTAATTACAAAAAATAATAACTTAAACCGATCATCAAAAGATTTAACATCATTGTATATATTGAAATACGTGCTTTTGAATTAGTTGAAAGAGGTCTTTTACTATCTTTAGGAATACCATAATTATTTGATTAGATAAAGAGAATAATAATTAAGGGTTAAGTAAAAAACATATAAAGTATAAATTTGTAAATAAAAGAGTTTAAATAAATGATGAAATAGAAAGCAAAATGCTACGTCAACATTTGGTATTTGCTTTATTTATTTATTTTGACAAAAATAAAACGATATTCATTCATTCAAATCGATATATTACATCAGATACAAACATCGCTAAAAACGTAAAGGGTGAATCTGCGAACAAACTCACAGCACCCAAGTTAATAGCATAAAATAGCAAAATGCCTACAAATAATATGATAAAACCTAAGTCACCGAAATTCACATGCTTCTGAATCTTCAACGTTGACGTCCAAATCATTGGTTGAATTTGTAATTGACTGATGCTGATCTTTCAATAGGAAATAAACGAATACCGCGACAAGACGCGAAATCAAACGTCGCACAAGACGACGAACAACACAACGCCGCACTTAGACGACGAAATCACAAAAAAACACAAAAGAAAAAACTTGATATATGTGAAAACCACTTATTTAGATTGAAAGGAAAGAGAAAAAAGATGTCGAGGGGTGATTCTAGGTCAAAAAATGACCTAAAACCACCCCTCCTCGATAAACAAAAGAGAAAGAAAGTTTAGAGAGAAGTTAAAGTTTCTCTCGCTAGAAAACTAGGACCGACTAACTCATTTTGTAGGTATTTGCTTTATATAGACAAGAATTTAAACTTGATTAAAAAAACAATATGATATATATCAAAAGATGTCAACTATTTAAATAAATCTTAGTTACCTCACAATCATACCCAAAAATATTTTGATTTAAAAATATATATAACTTGACCAAATAATTTGATTTAAGGTTGAATCACTAGTCATTTGATTTAAGGTTGAATCACTAGTCATGACCAACATAATGTAACAAAAATGATAGATACTTGAACCTTTGAATCGTTTGATCTAGGATCAAATCACTAATCAACGTGTATAAAACAACATTTGTTGAAAGAGATCAACCATTTAAATGGAACTCAAATTCTCAATTTACCAAAGAGAATAAACTCGTCAAATCTACAGGGTTAAATTTTCTATAACTACCACAAAAAACTTGGTAAACAAACCATGAATTTTACATTTTTTTTTTTAAAATTTTTTTACATTTTTTTATCCAGCTCATTTGTGGCAATTTGTAGCTTAACTATTCTTAAAGTTGTAATTTTTTCAAATGCTATCCACCATGAATATGAACTGCTTCAGCTTCAAGATAATTAATATAAGACCACACACACTGGTCTTGCTTCTAAATTACAATTTGCAATTGATGATATTTATCATAGGGAGTTTCAGATGTTACTGTTGAGAGTTATACATCAAACAAATTTGATTTGGTATCTGAGAACCGAGTTCTAAGTACTGTGAATATTCTCATCCAAAATCTCAAAGATACCACGTCTAAAAGTTTGAACACCTAAAAATAAAAGCATTTCTTAAACTACAAATAGCTGTAGAGTACATCAACGAACACAAGATATCCATAAGTTAAATAGTCACCCATCAAGGAGACCCGCCAAATAAGAAAGAACACCGAACTCTGCTTACACCTTGCTCCTCCGTTGCATTGTAATCTGGAAAACTAAAAAACAAGATGAAGGGGTAAGTCAAAAAGACTTGGTAAGGAGATAACAACCATCACCAACTACATCAAATATATATAATTTTCAAAAGAGGTAAAAATCAAAATAAATAACTTCAAAAGAAAATAATTAAAATTAAAAAAGGAATCATCATGAGAGGACTAAGAGACGGCTCAATCTTGTTGATAGCCCTTCTTCCTAAGGGTGGCCTCTACCTAATGGGCGGCTGCATCTAATGGATAGCCTTTTTCTCAAGATCTAGTAACACATCATATCATATCAATTAGGGAGTCTACATTTAATTGACAATCCTATCTTCGTAAAGGTGGCTTCTCCCAAAGAAGCAAGTCCATCTAACGGGCAACTCTCCGTAACGGTTAAAAGAGTAAAATGTTGGGGTTTTGAGCAAGAAAACTTCTATTTGTGATCAAAATATGCAATAAACACAGAGTACATGGATGCAGAAGTGCTTAAATGATCTCAAACAGCAAACCATACAAGAGAAATTTTAGTTTTCGCTTTGAAAAGCTATCTTAACCTATATCCCCAACAATAGAACTTAACTGTTTTCCCTTCATCATAATTTTATCTCATTCTCTGTGCACTGTGCCAAGTTTTCATGCGACAAATTTGTAACGCATCCGCAGTTTAATTATTCTGCCACACTTTTACTAGAATCCCTTTGAACAAAATGAGTCTCACATGGTGGTGATCCAACACCGTAATTCTATTAATATATTAGTTGATTTAACTAATACAAGCTTGATACAAGGTTGTTATATATGTTTGCAGTTGCATACACATCAAATAACTCAGCTCAGTATCCTGCTCAGCTCTTACCGTTTCTTTTCCTGACTAACTACCATGATACAACCACAACCAAATAGATGCGGTAATAAATTAAAATTAGCTTAATTATACAGCAATTTTAACAAAGAACAAGCATTGAATATATTATGAATTTCCTAACTAACAACCATTCAACACCAACCAAGCCTTGTCCTAACTAACAACTACGAATAGTTAAATACAATGTAGAATTTCCCAACAGAGGTAATAATATCATAAGAATAATAGCCACTCATGAGTTGGCTAAACTCATATTAACCAAACATTTGGACTTTTGAATGTTGGGTTCAAGTCTAATATTAAGGAAAAAATCTTTAGGAGATTTCAAGTGCTAACCTCCTATTATGAAAGAGTACAATTGAGCAAGGAGATGAATTATTGTAGTGAAGATAAATTTGACTGATTGTTACCGACAAACAACATTGCATCTCTTTTAATTGATTGTGGCTCAAACTCTAATTTGTGCTTACATTTTGCTAAAAGAAAAATTACCCTCAAGCTTATTTGAAAATTAGTTATCACTCATTCAATAGCTTAGTCATCCAAAAGTAACAAAGGAGTTGCAACTCACAAACTTACGTGCAGTTCAACGAGAAAAATACTTTCATTCTGTAACAAATTTTCAAAGTAAATGAAATTACTGCATTTTTGAAGAAATAAAGTAAGAGTGGTTTCCCTATCCTTGTCTATTTATAAACCTACTCATCCAAGACTACTGACATGTGTAACTTGCTCATTAATATGTTTCCCACTTCAACCTTTCATTCAATTTCTAGTTCATACTTTACGTTTTGTTTAAATATTTGGATGACAAATCAAATAATGAACAATTGAGAGAGATTGAATTTCCTTTCAAGAGAACCGCCTTCTAGTTGATACTTTATAATCTATAACAATATATAAAGGGATTACATATTTTTTGGGCATTGTTATATTGTTGGTAAAAGATAAACATAGTTTGTTATTATTTAAAAGTCACAACATCTATTCATATAATTTTAATCAAAATTCAAATAATAATAATAATACAAAAACAATTTCATATAGACCAGTAGATTGTCAAGTCCTTGACAATAACCAATAAACAGTCTTCCAAAAATGCAATCAACCTAACAATCATAGAAAAGAATATTCAGGCGTTCAATTATAATGAAAACAACATGTGCCAAATTGCCAATAAATGGAAATTAAAACAAGTAACACATGAAAGAGGAACTTACTATGAAACAATTGGAACTAAGCTTTCAACATAGTCCATGGTCGAGTACCAGCATGTAGTATTGTCTTTACTCTTTGTAGTAATTTCTATTCGCCCTACTTTACCATCTCTCCAATTACAGATAATTGCTTCTGTTTCATCATTGCTCTTAAGTATTAGTGTATCACCATCCTCATAAAGAAGCAACGGCACCAATTGCAAAGTTTCGTAGTCACTAAAGGTAGAATCTATCAGAAGATCCTGATAACTAAGTTTAAGGAACTGAGTCCACGAATCTTCAACCCCAAATGTCATCATCCTCCATATAACAAAATCGGCGTCCTTAGAATAAGAAAAACACAGGCAACCCTCCAACACACGGACAGTTGGTTCTACTAACGGCACTTCATCAAACTCGCGTGGCAGCATGAACTGATGGTATGTCTCCGTCGTCAGATTAAGAGAAACAATAACAAACTGGTCAATTTCAATATCCTCAAAATCATAGTGAAAGTGATTGTGAATAGCCAACCAATTAAAAGAGCCACTCAAATACACACCACCATACATACAATGTTTAGAATCGTCCAAATGAACACTGTCCAAATGAAGCGGAACAACAGGGAAACTTTCAATATCTCTCCAAACATTATCAGGCAAACTTACAATTTTGACTTCGCTTTTGAATTGATGTTGTGGATTGTAACGGAATGCCACCACCTTATAAGTGTTGGTGGCATCGTCAAAACCAAAGTTGAAGCTAAAATTGTTTAATACAGATCTTCTGCCACAATCAGGAAAACACTGAAATGTCTTAACTGTCCTGGTGGCTGGGTTCCATAAATGGAGCCAGGACTCCATATACTCATCATTAGACGAAGAGTAACAATCAAGAGACAAACAGATCAATCCATTGCAAGAACCAACGATATTATAGTAATAGTTGAAAAAACAACAGTAACGTTTGATGGAAAGGGTGAATGATGGATTCTGAATTAAACTGTGGACAGAGTATGGAACGATACTGTAACCATAATCGAGTACAAAACTGAGATCGGGGGAACAGGATTCGAGAATTCTGGTGTGAAGCGTGACGAGTGTGCATAGCGGATCTCGTGTTACTGATTTATTGAGATGTAATTTCACGAATGCAGGATCGGAAATTAGGGTTTTCCAAGATTTATTCACACACTTGAATCGAAGAAGAGATTTCACTGGAAGAAAAGAAAGTACCTCTACGATGAGATCGTCGGAGAGAACCGCCGGCGTCGGAATCATAGACTGAGTGGCTGATTTCTTGTTCATTTCAACGCACTGAGTGGCTGGCTGTTTCACACACACCGCGTTTTTAGCACATTTTTTTATTGAAATTCGTGCACGTGTTTTTAGTTAAAAATTAACATATTGTTTTTTATTTTTGAGAGGAGACCTTAATGTATTGTTCTGAACCATTAAAAAAAAAAAATTTAATCGCATTTTAGTCCTGGCATTTTGATCAGCTCAGAAAAATGATTAAAAAATTGCCGTATCCACATGTTGTTTGGCTGAAAAACACGGCTCCGTCTCCCGTGCGCAAGTGTGATAGGTCGTGTACCATACGAAGTTCAATTTTTTTTTTTTTTTTGAATTAGTCAAGTTCAATTATCGATGGATATTGAGGCTCCATGATTTCTTATTATGCACCTTACACACTTGAACTTTCTCCAACTGACCGTCCCTTTCTTTCATTGCAACTCTTTTGTTTATTCTATCAACATCACACCAGATCTAACAAACAGGAACCAACTAAAAATCAAATCCAAATTCCCATATGTTGAAACATGGCAAAGGCTAGCCACCGAAATCACCACCACTCTTCTCAATTCACCTACTAGTGCATGTTCCTCATTAACGATCAAATCAAACCCATTAAACAGTTTTTTGGTCAACTGCTCGACGCCATAATCAGAGTTCGCAGGAGATGGAAAATTCTGCTGTGGGTTTGTCATTCATGGAGGGTAATTAGAAAGATTCAACTTAGAACAAAATTGCAGATCCACCACCGCAAGTTTGACCTACTTTCTCTTTTTTCAACAAACTCATAACCACAACAACCAGCATCTTAAAAATGGTAGAACTTTTATGCCTTCAATATAACACATAAAAGAAGCCTCAAATGCTCAAACAAGTGTCTGGTTGAAACTATTAAGATATTTTGAAAAATGAAAAGAAATAAAAATATTCTAGTCTCCATATATTGATTCACCGACGTGAACCTCTTTCTTAAAAAATGATTTTTAATTTTATTTGCTGGTTATTTTTATCTTGTGAGGTGAACCTTTGCAGACTTGTTAAAAAATAATTATGGATTTGTGAAAATAGCAATCGGTTTCAATTTTTTTGGGTTTGTGAAAGCAATGAACAATTGACGTTCTGAGTTTTTTCAAGCAATTCTTCACCGTTCTTCTCATGTGTGATTATTCGATATTTATCAATGAGAGAAAGATGGATCAGAGAACAAAAATAGTTGAAAGCAATTGGGTGTTGGAGGTGTACAGTAAGAATTTTGATCCAAGAGTTAGTTAACTTTCATCCAATGGTTTATATTTATTTTGAAAAAGAAAAAAAAAACATGTCTCCTACGGTAGGAGACCTATTCAAGTTTCCCACCGTAGACAGAGTCGAAAAACACATATAAAAGACGAAAAATACCACTCGGTAGTTAAATGCCGAGGAAAAATAGAACCGGCGGCAGTTAACTACCGAGGAAAATTTCGGCAATTAACTACGGATGCGTGCTGAACATAAACAGAAACAAACACTCAATTCTCATTTCAGTTTCAAACACCAAAACTTCTCCCATTCCATCAATTCCTTCGATTCATTTTTTGAGCAAAATCAAGTGAATCATATCCATTTAATCACAAGTAAGTGACTCAATTTCAGTGTTGTTTGACACTTCATTTGATACCAAAAAAGAAATGCTTAGGAATTTTCAGTACTTTCCTGACACAATCTTCGGAAGATACAAAGTAAGTTTTTTAAAATTTAGGGGGTGTATTGGATTAGGATTTTAAAGGATAATTTTTGCTTAAAAAAGTCTCTAAAGATTTTAAAAGATTTTGTAGGATTTTAATGACTTTCATGATTTTAAAAGACTATCAGGATTTTCAATTTGGATTTCAATGGATTTACATCATAAGATTTTAAAGGATTTTA
>Ga0228710_1003977_pt1 | contig 23380 bp, 19 predicted proteins | sample MedpolnodulmetaG_FD_177995 | JGI IMG/M metagenome (GOLD analysis project Ga0228710, IMG submission 177995) | Root nodule microbial communities from Medicago polymorpha collected in Santa Monica, California, United States - pink nodules | ecosystem: Host-associated > Plants > Roots > Nodule...
CTTTCATTCAAATGGGGCCATGGAATGGGTGGTTTTAAGGATTGAAGCACTTCAAAACTTGACTGTCATCACTGCAGCTCTTTTGCTTATTCTACTTCCTCAGGGATATGTATCCCCTGGTAATAATATAACATAGGTTTAAATATATTTTTGGTTCCTGCAAATATATCAAATTTTGTTTTTTGTTCCTGTTATTTTTTTCCATTTTTAGTGCTTACAAAGATATCACATTTTCCTTTAAGTCCTTGTTGTTTTGTTTTATTCCCTGCAAAATTTGTTCGAACTGAAATTGGCCCTTGTAATAACTAATAAGTGTAATATTCATTTTAGTTCCTATGTAGATCATATTGAAGGGAAAAAATCAAATGTTCTGCATATTTACATGGATCAGTTCTAACATAAGCAAATATTTCAGGGTCTAAAATAAAACAACAAGGACCAAATACAAAGCAAAAAATGAAATATTTGCAGGGACTTCAAAAAAAAATTCAGAGACTAAAATCAAAAATTTCATATTGGCATAAACAAAAACATATTTAAACCTATAATATAATAAGTCTATTAACATTTACCATGACAAGATTTTGTTCAAGCTAATAACTCTTGGCAACTCTTCTGTTGTGTGCAGGCCTTGTGGGACTGTCTCTTTCTTATGCTTTTACTTTGACAGGAGCCCAAATATTTTGGAGTAGATGGTTTTCAAACTTATCAAACTATATTATCTCTGTTGAAAGAATCAACCAATTCATTCACATACCAGTTGAACCGCCTGCCATTGTGGATAATAACCGACCGCCATCTTCATGGCCTTCCAAGGGCAAGATTGATATTCAAGGCTTAGAGGTAATGTTGCATCCATGTCCTAGTATTTGAGAATCCATCTCAATGACGAATCTAGTATAACGTCCGATATCAACTTGAAATTTCCTATAATACTACACCATGTCTTTTTTTCACCTCTAATTTCAGTTTTCTCCTTTATATTTCTGAATTGAACAGAAAAATTCCACTCTGATGACTGTTTGTTACATTGGTTTCAGATTAGATATCGTCCTAATAGTCCATTAGTACTTAAGGGAATCACTTGTACTTTTCAAGAAGGAAGTAGGGTAGGAGTTGTTGGAAGGACTGGAAGCGGAAAAAGCACACTTATAAGTGCTTTGTTTCGCTTAGTTGAGCCTTCAAGAGGTGATATTCTTATAGATGGGGTTAACATATGCTCAATCGGGTTGAAGGATTTGAGAACTAAGCTAAGCATCATTCCTCAAGAACCAACTCTTTTCAAGGGCAGCATTAGGACAAACCTTGACCCTCTAAACCTGTATTCAGATGATGAAATATGGAAGGTGAATTAACTAACTTTAATTGCAGTTGAATTTTTACATGAGCCATTCAATAATATCTGGTTTGATTAGGCTGTAGAAAAATGTCAGCTTAAGGAAACAATCAGCAAGCTACCAAGTCTCTTGGACTCTTCTGGTAAGTCTTTCAACATTGAGGAAACTATATAATCATTGAAGCTACAGCGTCCATTAAATAAGGCATGAAAGTCTAACTTTGATAAGTTTTACAGTGAGTGATGAAGGTGGAAATTGGAGCTTGGGACAAAGGCAATTGTTTTGTCTAGGAAGAGTTTTACTTAAGAGAAACAGGATTCTAGTTCTCGATGAAGCTACTGCCTCCATTGATTCTGCCACAGATGCAATTCTACAAAGAGTAATTAGACAAGAATTTGCAGAATGCACAGTTATAACTGTGGCTCACAGAGTTCCAACTGTCATAGACAGTGACATGGTCATGGTCCTATCTTATGGTATGTTATTTCCTTAATATTCTCTACTTTTGTTTTCTATTTTTGCCTCATAATTTTTGGCTGGTCATAATTAAAGGGAAACTGGTGGAATATGACGAACCTTCAAAGCTAATGGATACCAACTCATCATTCTCTAAGTTGGTAGCTGAATATTGGTCCAGTTGCAAGAAGAATTCCTTCCAGAATTATCAATAAATTGAAGGAATATAGTTCACACCCCAGTAGTTATGATCCCAGAAGAATAAAGGGAAAAAATCGTTTTCTTGAATTTTTTATATATGTACATATTTAAATTTTGTTCTCCCTAATCTATCGGTATTAAATCAGTATTAAACCTGAAGCAGGTACTGTGAAGATGCTTCTCAGCAAATTCAATCAGTATTATCTTGCTGCACAAGATAATTGCCCACCACTCTCATTAGTGTTGAGATTCTTTTTAATTTTGAGGTTCAAATAATAATCAATTTGTTAAGAACAATGTTATGAAAACCATTATGTATGCATTAGATTGAGCAATAAAAAAAATTATAGATTATGCATAACATAGTAGAACCAGAGAGGATTTGCAAATGAAAATTAAATTTTTGTCAAACCAATGCTTATATTTAAAAACGGAGTGAATATATGTAATAATTCAAAATATACTTATAATGAGAGATAATTTTTTTCTAAAACTATATTTAAGGATAGAGATAATTGATATAGTTTCCTTAACATGATCATAAAAATGCCACGGTTCAAAAGAAGAGTGGTTGAAACTAGTACTATAAAAATGCCACGGTTCCTTAACATGATATATTTTCCTTACGAAAAAAACTGCATCATACGTACTACGTAGTCCCCAGAAAACGATATAATATTAATAGCAAGACAGCTGCTGCAAAAACTAGTACTATAAAAAGAAGAGTGGTTGAAAATACTATAATTTTTTTTTGTGAATTGGTTGAAAATATAAATATTGACATGAAGAAAAGTACAAGAATTGACCACTCTCATAAATAATGAAAGTTGATGCAGGTTGACTCACTTGTTGAAAGGTCGTGAGTTCAACTCCAACTATCGATGTGCAGACCTTTTCGATGGATGATTTGTAAGTGCTCTTTGAGCATTGAGATCTGTTCTAACTCTGGTGAAATCTCGGACTCTAACTCGTCTAAACTTTTTCTTATAAAAAAGAAAAATTAAGACACTTTATATTTATAAAATTATCACTAATGCTTAATGGCACGACATTTCCGTCGTCAAATACACATGACCCGTGTATTCCACAACGCACTGTTTCAATTTTTAAAATTTATTTTAATTAAAATTTAATTTAAACAAATACACACGACCGTGTATTCCGTCGTGCACTGTAGCAGTCCTCTAAAATTATAATTATTTTCTACTTGTCTTTACATTTTAAAAAGTTTTGTAAGATTTTTTCATTTTTAATTATCTCTCTTTATGTACTTGACCAACCAACAATTCAAAAATTTATCCTACTTGATTATTTATTTGATTAGAATAGGAACTTTTTTATATAAAAATAAAAAATAAAAAAAAAAGGATAGAATCTTGGGTGGTGATCTTGTATTGTATTTAATTCAATGGAGTGAAGACATTAATTTAAGGGGGCACAAAAATTTAAAATATCAGTGCAACTGTCCCATGTTCACAACTCAGTCATTCAATTTCAAGCTCCAAAAATGACTTACTTTGAGAATGAGAACACAATAGGTAACTTTGATTCTTTTTCAAGAAAACACTATATATATTCTTCCAAGCTATAATATGCACTCATTTGATTTTGTATGTCACAACTATCGTGAGTTCTAAATTATTTCATATATACATTAATAAATATTTCTTGTTCATGTTTTCATTTCTTTTCTTTTTCCACTTTTAATTGGCTTTGGTTATTTCTTTAGTATGCATGATTAATATTCACTGAGATTTGTAGTAGCACCTGAGATGCATTTACTTCAACTCATTAGGAAATGTCTAGATTTAGATTGGCATAGAAAACTGATTTTTGCTGCAGAATCTACTAGTATTGTTGCATTTTTCCATTATGAGCATTCTTCTCCTTTATTGTGCCATAATATTGAGTCTAGTTGTATCTTAGCCAAGGATGATTTTTATGCCAATACTATTTGCACTGACATGACAGTCACAAAATGTGTTTAAATACTAGGACATAAGTGGCTGCATCCGTGATCATTTGTTGTATCTTAGAGCTATGTATGTCTTTCTAACACAATTCAACCTTGGACATTGGTTAATTGTTTCTCTTTAATGGATTATATATATGCAGGTGATATTTCTGAGCCACTGCTAGCTCAGAAAGTTGAAACAAAACAAACAGGACTAGGCCATGCTACTTTTCTCAGCAAGTTGACTTTCTCTTGGGTTAATTCTTTACTCAGTTTAGGTTACTCAAAGCCACTAGCTCTTGAAGATATCCCTTCCCTTGTTTCTGAAGATGAAGCAAACATGGCTTATCAAAAATTTGTTCATTCTTGGGAATCACTTGTTAAAGAGAGGAATAAGAACAATACGAAGAGTTTGGTTCTTTGGTCTATAGTTAGAACTTTCTTAAAAGAAAACATATTAATAGCATTTTTTGCATTACTCAGAACTATTTCTGTTGTAGTTTCACCTTTAATACTCTATGCTTTCGTTAACTACTCAAATAGAACTGAGGCAGATCTCAAACAAGGTTTTTCCATAGTTGGTATTTTGATTCTCACCAAATTGGTTGATTCTCTGTTTCAAAGACATTGGTTTTTTAACTCAAGGAGGTCAGGAATGAAAATCAGATCAGCTCTGATGGTGGCAATTTATCAAAAGCAACTAAAGCTTTCTAGCTCGGCAAGGACAAGACACTCGGCCGGTGAAATTGTGAATTACATTGTAGTTGATGCATATAGAATGGGAGAATTTCCATGGTGGTTTCATATGGCATGGGCTTCTGCATTGCAAATTGTTTTGTCTATTTTTACTCTTTTTGGTGTTGTAGGTCTTGGTGCTCTTCCAGGTTTAGTCCCTCTTCTTATATGTGGACTTCTCAATGTACCATTTGCAAGGATCCTACAAAATTGTCAGTCACAGTTTATGGTTGCACAGGACGAACGTCTTCGATCAACTTCGGAGGTTCTAAATAGTATGAAGATCATTAAGTTACAATCATGGGAAAAAAAATTTAAGAACTTAATCGAGTCGCTACGTGATAAAGAGTTTCTATGGTTGTATAAGGCACAGATCCTGAGAGCTTCTAGTTCATTTCTTTATTGGATGTCTCCTACAGTTATATCTGCCGTTGTTTTCCTTGGATGTGCTGTTTCCAAAAGTGCACCATTGAATGCTGAAACTGTTTTCACAGTTCTTGCAACATTGAGGAACATGGGAGAACCATTTAAATTGATCCCAGAGGCTCTTTCCATTATGATTCAAGTTAAAGTTTCGTTCGATCGTCTTAATAACTTTTTGCTTGATGAAGAAATAAACAGTGATGATGGCGAAAGAAACTTAAAGCAATGTTCAGTTAATGCTACGGAAATTCAAGATGGAAACTTCATTTGGGATCATGAATCTGTGTCTCCAACTTTAAGAGATGTTAATATAGAAATCAGGCGGGGACAGAAAATTGCAGTTTGTGGACCAGTTGGAGCTGGAAAATCATCTCTTTTGTATGCAATACTAGGAGAGATTCCAAAGATTTCAGGAACTGTAAGTTACTAATAGAACATATTTAAATGAGTAAATATCCAAAAAGAGGGATAAACTTGAAAGACATTTTGCTATTTCAGGGATGATTTGTAGTATTAATAATGTGAGAGACTAGGTTGATACAGCCCTATAATTTCAAGATTAACTAGGATATTTTGTCATTTAAATTTTTCGCATGCCAAATTCATATGAATAAACATATTATTTGTATCTGAAATTAGTAAAACAGATTTAGATTTTTATCATGCCAATTTCAAGTGAATAAACATAGTATTAGTATCTTGGAACATTTTCACCCCATGATATTTTGCTATATTGGAAAACAGGTTAATGTAGGTGGAACTCTTGCCTATGTTTCTCAATCTTCTTGGATACAAAGTGGAACAGTTCAAGATAATATACTATTTGGCAAGACCATGGACAAAACAAGATATGAAAAAGCAATTAAAGCTTGTGCCTTAGATAAGGATATCAATGATTTCAGCCATGGTGATCTTACAGAAATTGGTCAGAGAGGGATCAATATAAGTGGAGGACAAAAGCAAAGGATTCAACTAGCTAGAGCAGTCTACAATGATGCTGATATTTATCTCCTTGATGATCCTTTTAGTGCAGTTGATGCTCATACAGCTGCAATACTATTCAATGTAAGCAAATATAACTTTTTATCATGTTAAGGACAAATACATCTTGCGTTCCTATAAATTGTTTAATTGTATTAATTCCTTTGTCCCACATAAGTTATTTAAATCATATTGTGTGTGTATTGGGCAACGGATACATTTGGGACTATAAGGCCTATTCTCATAGGGCAATTCCCACAATTCATCTACTCTATTGCGGAGTATTTGTCAACAAATTGTTGAACCTAATTTAGAAATGGGCAAGAGGTACATGTAGGCAATGGAAAAGAAGTACACATAGGATAATTTGTCAGACATGTTCCTGCCACATCACTAACATAAAACAGACATATGTGTATATTTGTAATGGAATGTGTGAAAAATGGTAATGGTGAGTTTTAAATGACAGTTGTAGGACCAAAAAAAAAAACTCAAAACAGACATATATGTATATTTGGTACAATTAACCATTTTAAATGACTGTGTGATGAGTTTTGTCTTAACTATTCTGCTAGTTACAATATAACTGACTACTGTCCTCATTTTGGCGCATCAAACTAACTGCCTCTACAACATTACAGGACTGTGTCATGAATGCTTTAAGAGAGAAAACAGTCATTCTAGTTAGTCATCAAGTGGAGTTTCTCTCAGAAGTTGATACTATCTTGGTAAAGTATTTCATTTCGATGCTTGTTATGAGAAAACAGACATTCTAGTTACATCTAAACATAATTTAACATGATGAACTCAAATTCTAGGTAATGGAGGGTGGAAGAGTTATTCAATCAGGTAGTTATGAGAATATTTTTAAATCTGGAACAGCCTTTGAACTACTTGTGAGTGCTCATAAAGACAAAGTTACTAAGTTGAATCGAGATAGTGAAAATAGAGGAGGTTATGAAAATGAGGTTTTGTCTAATCCTCAAGACTCTCATGGTTTTTATCTCACTAAAAATAAAAGTGAGGGAGAGATTTCTAGTATCAAGGATCCAATTGGTACACAGCTTACACAAGAGGAAGAAAAAGTGATTGGTAATGTTGGATGGAAGCCATTTTGGGATTATATTAACTATTCCAAAGGGACATCCATGTTGTGTTTAATCATGTTAGCACAATCTGGTTTTATGGCTTTGCAAACTTCATCAACCTATTGGCTTGCTATTGCCATTGAAATTCCAAAAGTAACTAATACCACCTTGATTGGAGTTTATGCATTAATTTCTTTTTCTAGTGCTGCTTTTGTTTATGTAAGGTCTTATTTGACTGCACTTTTGGGATTAAAAGCTTCTACTGCTTTTTTCTCGAGCTTTACGACAGCTATCTTCAACGCTCCTATGCTTTTCTTTGATTCAACTCCTGTAGGAAGGATTTTAACTAGGGTAAGAATTATTCATTCCCAACAAAGGTAAAAAAATCTATGTATTTCCCTTCTGTTCGTTCATTACTAATTAATCAAATTTTTTCTCTTTTATGCAGGCTTCATCAGATTTGAGTATTTTGGACTTTGATATACCTTATTCAATCACCTTTGTAGCATCAACAGCAATTGAAATTTTGGTGGTGATTTGTATAATGGTTTCAGTCACATGGCAAGTTCTCATTGTTGCTGTTCCTGCAATGGTTGCATCAATATACGTTCAGGTTTACCCACTTTCTAAGTTTTTTTGATTCCTCATTCTATGTACAACGTTAGATCATCGAGGTAGGATCTTCTTAATCTTCCTTTTTTTCTTCCTCAAAGCAATACTATCAAGCCGCTGCAAGGGAACTAATACGGATCAATGGAACCACCAAAGCACCAGTTACGAATTTTGCAGCTGAGACATCACTTGGAGTGGTTACTGTAAGAGCATTCAACATGGTAGACAGATTTTTCAAAAACTACATAAAACTTGTGGACACAGATGCTTCATTGTTCTTTCATTCTAATGTGGCAATGCAATGGATGGTTTTAAGGATTGAAGCACTTCAAAACTTGACTGTCATCACAGCAGTTTTGTTGCTTGTTCTACATCCTCAGGGATATGTATCACCAGGTAATAATATAGTATAGGTTTAAAAATATATTTGGCCCTCGCAAATATACCATATTTTTGCTTTTCAACGCTGTAACTTTTGTTTTAATCCTTACTAATATATTGCTTTTTGCTTTTGGTCCTTGTTTTGTTTTAGTCTTTGCAAAATTTGTCCCTGTAAGAAGTGTGTAGCATTTCAATTTAGTCTTTATTATAGGGGTCAATTCCAACAAACAAATTTTTCAGAGAGTAAAGTAAAAAAGTTAAAAATGACCGGAAGGAAAAAATGGTATATTTTTGCAAGTGCTTAAAACAAAAACAAAAGATTACTGAGACTAATAACTCTTGGTAACTCTCCTGTTGTGTGCAGGCCTTGTGGGACTGTCTCTTTCTTATGCTTTTAGCTTGACAGGAGCCCAAATATTTTGGACTCGATGGTTTAACAACTTGTCAAACTATATTATCTCCGTTGAAAGAATCAAGCAATTCATTCACATACCAGCTGAGCCTCCCGCCATTGTGGATAATAACCGACCTCCATATTCATGGCCTTCCAAGGGCAAGATTGATCTCCAAGGCTTGGAGGTAATGTTGCATCCATGTCTTAGATTTATATAGACTAAGACTCATAAACAATGACTCTCGTATAATACTACACCATGTCTTTTTTTCCACCTCTCCTTTTAGTTTTCTCCTTTATATTTCTGAACGGAACTGAAAAATTATACTCTAAAGGCTATTTTCACATTGGTTTCAGATTAGATATCGCCCTAATGCTCCATTAGTCCTTAAGGGAATCACTTGTACTTTTAAAGAAGGAAGTAGGGTAGGAGTTGTTGGAAGGACTGGAAGTGGAAAAAGTACACTGATTAGTGCTTTGTTTCGCTTAGTTGAGCCTTCAAGAGGTGATATTCTCATAGATGGGATTAACATATGCTCAATCGGGTTGAGGGATTTGAGAACGAAGCTAAGCATCATTCCGCAAGAACCAACACTTTTCAAAGGCAGCATTAGGACAAACCTGGACCCTCTAGGCCTGTACTCAGATGATGAAATATGGAAGGTGAATGAACTAGCTTTACAAATGGTAGAAAAATATATAGCTAATTATAGTTGAATTTTACATGAGCCATTCAATAAAGTTATATTTTATTTGTATGTTTAGGCAGTAGAGAAGTGTCAGCTTAAGGAAACAATCAGCAAGCTACCAAGTCTCTTGGACTCTTCTGGTAAGTCTTTCAACATTAAGGAGACTATATAATCATTGAATCTACACCTTCTCATTTCTATTGTTCTATATATGATTTTGCAACCAATATATAAGCAATCAAAGCCTAATTCTTATTAAGTTTTGCAGTGAGTGATGAAGGTGGAAATTGGAGCTTAGGACAGCGGCAGCTGTTTTGCCTTGGAAGAGTTCTACTTAAAAGAAATAGAATTCTTGTTCTAGATGAAGCAACAGCATCCATTGACTCGGCTACAGATGCAATTCTACAAAGAGTAATTAGACAAGAATTTGCAGAATGCACAGTTATAACTGTGGCTCACAGAGTTCCAACTGTTATAGACAGTGACATGGTTATGGTCTTATCTTATGGTATGCTTATTCCTTATTATTCATTCTTTTCTATTTTTCTTTTTTACTACTTCTGTTTTCTAGTACTATTGGTTGCCTCATAATTTTTGGTTGTTCATAATAATTAAAGGGAAACTGGTGGAATATGATGAGCCTTCAAAACTAATGGACACAAACTCTTCATTCTCTAAATTGGTAGCTGAATATTGGTCCAGTTGCAAGAAGAATTCCCTCCCAAACATTAGCAGACAGCAACTTTGAATACTGACTTTTATGAAAAATAAAGATTATAAATAAATTGAAGGAAAATTGTTGCCATCCCAATAGTTTATGAGCCTAGAAGAATATTTTTTTTATAAATGTACATATTTCAATTTAGTCGCTCTCCTTAATCTATCGATCTATCTATAATAAATCTATTAAACCCTAGGCAGGTGTTGTGCACAACTCTCATCTTGTGTTAATAGACTTTTCAAGTTTAAGTTTGTAATAATAGACAATGTGCCATGAAGAATGTTATTGTTGAGTATGGCTTATAGTTAATGATAAGTGGACATGTCGATCGAGCGAAGAGAAAGTAAGAACTATAAAGGCAACGATGTTGTACTTGTAATCTAAACTGTATTATTTAAATACAAGTTGTACACGGTAAATCCTTAGCTTTGATATAATAGAAAAGGAACTGCAGCCATGAAATGTCACCTACCTTTCTTCCCACCTCACTCGTCTTTTATTTCTCTATCATATTTTCCCTCCATATTTTTTTACATTCTCTCTTCTATTTTAGCTTAAAGTCACTCAAAGATAGAGACACACAATGTAAAAAATCAGTTTATAAATTGAACTACATTCACTTGATCAAAATCAAATAGAAGAGGATTCTTTTTAAGATTATTGCATATATTTTTTCTCAAAAGACAAAGTATCAGTTTTCAAATTTGATATATTTTTCTTTCAAAAATAAAATTGGGTATATTTAATTTAAACGTCAATAAGTAAAATATACTTGATCAAAAAAAAGTAAAATAATGTACGTTATTTTGTTTTGAGGCAAAATAATACTTCCTCCTGTCCTTATTATAAGAAACAATTGACTTTTAAAATTCATTATTTAAGTGATGTATCTAATCTATATTTATAACAAGATACATTAATTAATCAATGAACCTAAAAAGTCAATTGTTTCTTATAATAAGGACCGGAGTATACGTTATTAATGTAAAAAAAAAAGTCATAAATTAAGGGGGCGTAAGTTGGCTTTGAAAAATTGTGAGCAAGTTATCCACAACTAATGTTAGGGGGGTTCGCGGTGCGGTTTGGTTCGGTTTTGAGGTTAAAAGTTATCGGAACCGCAAGATAAAAAAATATGCAGTTTGGTTTGGTTCGGTTGAATTTTAAAATAAAATCCGAATCAAACCAATGTGGTTTGGATTGGATCGGTTGGTGCGGTTTTTTTAGACAATAATTTTTTTTGTTTCCAATATTAAAATCAAATTAAAAAGCTAAAACACAACATATTCTCATCAATGTTTTAAATTTCATCCAACATTACAATTTTATTTTCATCCAACAATGTTCCCAACAACGTAGACTAAATTAAAACGTAGACAAAAAGTAATCCAACTTTGTAGGAAATACAAAAGACTGAATTTTTATCATTCCCTAAAAATTCAAAGTAGCACATAAATATTTTTTTTAAAGAAAAAGCAAAGAAGAAACTTAACAAGAGGAAAAATATATATATCATTTTATTAAAGTTTTTATTGAGTTTATATGAGAATTGGTTTAAGTAATATATATTTATTTAATTAGTGTTTTTCTTATTTGCGGTTTGGTTTGGCTCGGTTAGGAAAATAAAAACCGCAAACCAAACCAAACCATGCAGTTGGGTAAAAAAATGATTTGAATACATCCGAACCAAATGCGGTTTTTTATGGTTTCGATTTGAATTGATTCGATTTACGATTTTTCTATTAGATTGGTTCGGTTTTGAACACCCCTAACTAACTGATGTATACTCCATCTAACTTTTTTTGTTTACATATATACTCCATCAACTATGGTAAGCTCTTTAAATTAAATTAAACTCCATCGGTGCATAGAAATTAAATTAAACTCTCTAAATTAATTATATTATTATTATTAACAATAACACTAAAATATTAGTACTTGAGAGTTTGGGGTATGTTTCTCTTAGGGTCTTAAATTCGATTTTTTCCGGTATCAATTTTAGTAGATTAATTTAACTTCTTAAAAAAAAAACACTATAACAGGAGTATTTCTTTCTAAAAAGTAAAAATAAATAAAGTAGTTTGGTGTAGTGTAGTGTAATAAAAGAAAATTAAGGAATGTAGTGTAGAGTAAATAAATGCACAACTTTGGTACCATACATGAAATGGAACTATACTTGGAATATTCTTGTAGGCTGCAAATGGAAATGCATCTTGTGGTAGAAGAGAAGTAGAATTTGCATTACACAGTCACAACGCACAACAACAACATACCTAACTTTCTCTCATGGTCAAATCAAGCCACACCCTCTGATCTTCTTCCCAACCAAAATTTAACGGCTAAGATTCAATATGAAATACCACAAAACACTAACTTCTCAAACTGATTCTTTGCCAATTGCCAAAGGATATAATGTAATATTCCTTTGGCATCAAAGATTCTCTCAACACCTTCTCTTACTATAAATACCACTCTCTCTCTCTCTGTATCAAATCCAAGCCAAAAACCAATCTTGAAACCAATTTTAGCTTCTATTTCCTTTGAACCAGTTTTTTCTTTCTGGGTCATTCCAATTTTTCACATTCACTTTCTCACCTCTCAAAGAGAAAATGTCTGATAACATTGTTATCGTTTTTGACTTTGACAAAACCATCATTGATTGTGACAGTGATAACTGGTTAATTGATGAATTGGGTTTCACTGATTTGTTCAATCAGCTTCTTCCCACAATGCCTTGGAATTCTGTTATGGTATGCTTGTTATTCTCTTTTATATGCTCTGTTTTTATAAATACTCTGTTTTTCATTCATTTGAAATTCTTCATTGTCTCTATTTGCATAAATATATGATTAACTTGTTTGGTTATGGAATTATAGGACAGAATGATGATGGAGTTTCATTCAAATGGAATAACCATTGAAGAGATTGAAAAGGTTCTTCAAAGGATTCCAATTCATCACAGAATAATACCTGCTATTAAATCAGCTCATGCATTAGGGTGTGATTTGAGGATTGTTAGTGATGCCAATATGTTTTACATTGAAACTATTTTGAAGCATTTAGGAATAAGTGAATACTTCTCAGAGATTAACACTAATCCTGGTTATGTTAATCAACAAGGAAGAGTTAGAATTTCACCTTACCATGATTTCAATAAGGCTTCACATGGTTGCAACAATGTCTGCCCTCCAAACATGTGCAAGGTATATTTTTTATTAGTGTTTTTGGTCTCTTATTTGTGACCACTAGATTAGATTTTATGCCAATATAAAATAATGAATAATTTGATGTAGGACCACTAGTTTAAATTAATAAATAATTTTTGTTCTAAACAAATATTAATAAAGAAGTTACTCTTTGTCTATATTTTAAAATTTATTTATGCTCAAATATACTAATCTTTTTTCAAAATCATTATTTCAGGGTTTAATCATTGATAAGATTCAAGATTCAATTTTTGAAGTGGATAGCAAGAGGTTTATCTACCTTGGTGATGGTGCTGGAGATTATTGCCCTAGCTTGAGGCTTAGAGAAAAAGATTTTGTGATGCCAAGGAAGAATTTTCCAGTGTGGGATTTGATATGCAAAGATCCTTCACTTGTTAAGGCTGAAATTCATGGTTGGTGTGATGGAGAAGAATTGGAACAAGTTTTACTGAATTTGATTAACAAAATTATGATGGAGGAACATGTTCAATTTATTTCATCAGATTGCAAGATACAAACTCTATCTAGTCCAGTACTTGTATCTTTGCCTAAAGCTGTCTCAGTTAGGCCATAAATTCTAAAGCTTAGTAGTTTGCTATCATTGCAAATGTAATAGGTTTTTCTTTTGTCATTTGATTAACTTTAATAAACCTTTTCTTGTACTAGAATTGGTCTAAACTTTCCTTGATTGTGCTGGTTAATTATTTTCGTAGTGTATTGATGTGTAAAAAAAATTAAAATTCACGTTTTTTTTCACCATTGACATATCGATAACTTAATCTTTCTTTCCCATAAAAAAAACTTAATTTTTTTTTTAAAACTAAAATAAGTGTAGAGTTTGAACCGAAGAATCTCAATCCAACAGTTTTTTTTAGGGAATCTCGATCCAACAGTTATCAATGTGTCAAATGCATGATTGTATATTTTAGATTTAAAGAAGAAAAATGGTTCAGTCAAAAAAAAATTAAAGAAAAATGATGGACAATGTATTTTAGGATTTTAGATTCAAATTTGTATCAAAACTAGTTTTAATTTATTCTAAAAATATTCGTAGTATTTATTTTACTACAACAAACTTAAATCATTTCATTAAAAATAATATTAATACAAGTGGGTATGTCAGTGAGAATGTGAAAACTAGTTAGAGATGTGGTCGTCTTTGTTAACTTGTAGGCAACTTCATTAATTTATCTTCTAGTAACTCAATGTAAGAGTTTGTTAAAAATCAAATTATGGAATCTTTGACAATCTTAAATAATAGCACAACACTTGGAATTATCTTATACTTCAATATGAAATTTGGACACAATATTCTTAGAGTCTATTTCAAAATTCATATTGGTAGGATGTAAATTTCGAACTCATTATATAGGAGTCAAAAGACCCAAATTTTCATGGTATTGATCAGTTGAAAGGTGACTTGTATAATTAATTATACTCACATACATAGAAAATGAAAACAAGTAAGATCGTATGATATTTGTACATTTTAAAATGGGTTTTTTTAATTTGAGTGGTGTTATTTATCGCGAAAAATAGCTTCTCAAATGATTCACAAAATGCAGCTCAACCAATTAATGTTTGGAAATTGCCGAAATTCACAGAAGTAGTGTATTGACTTTTTCAACACTTTTCAAAAACGTGGTTCGAACTAGATAGCACTTATGTACCATAATGGTATTTACTATTGCTCAATTAGAATGTGTCACGTGGCACATTCTTTAGAAAAATATATCAAATAAAGCATTTATAAAGTAACATTGATAGGCGGCACACTTTAATTGGCCAATGATATATACCATTGGTACCTCAATGGTACACAAGTGGAATCCGGTCCAAACTAGCATTCGTGATGTTTTCCTAAAATTGCTTTTCGCTACGTTCAACATTACCCTTTTAATGGATTGCTAACACAGAGAGATGGAGGGGGGTATTAGTCAAGAAGAATCGTGATAGCATTTTTCGGGAACAAGTAGCATTTTTCTTTTTATAATTTTAGGGTTAAAAAATACACGCAATATTTTTTAAATAGAGATCGGATAGAATGTTACGTATAAATTTTTAGAATAGATATATGTAGGTTTAGTGATCATTTAAGATCTATTTAAAGGTTGATTTCTTTTGACAAATATTTTTTGGACTAAATGGTTAAGAAGCTCAAATATTTACCATTTCTGTTACATTTGGTGTTTATATGAATTTTTTTTGTATTAATAATCCTTTAGTTTTTAATAGAAAGGTTTATGATAATCTGGAATTTGGTTGAGGTAAGTATAGTCTAATTAAGAATTGTTATATCTAAAAATCGAATTCAGATTCTTCCCATACAATTGTTAATCATTTAAGCTCAATTACATGGTTGGTTATATGAAATTTTAGTAGTTACATAAACATATATAATAAGAGTTCGTTGACACCAGATATAAGTTAAATGGCCTAAACTATTTGCATCAAACTTAAAATTTAGAAGAGAGAACCTGATTTCCCGTTTCTCCTCTTTCATATGTAATGGAACCGAGCTATTGGATGGAGCAAGGTGCCACCCCTTTCTCTTGCCCTGTCACCGATTCAAGCTACGAATGAAACCATGGCCTCAAATTTCTCTGAACCAATCTAATTCTACTAATTAACCTAGGCATCAAATTTCGTGATTCTACGAATGAAACCATGGCATAAGCCTTCCAATGACAATATTAATTTTATAAGATTCCATTAGCAAACAGTATTAATTTACAAAATTCCAATTGTTTGGTTCATTTGAGTAGTCGAATTGCTTTTTTTTCACTTTTAATACCCTTGTGAAGTTTACGACCTAACACGTTCAATTTTTCTGTTGAAATAAAATCAGGGCCAATCATTCCAGAAATAGTGATTCATACAACACAAAAAAGTAACAAACATGTATGCCAAAATCATATTTAGTTTCCAAAGGTTCCACTGATGGAGAACTTTGTTTTTTCTTGTCGATGGTAGTTTGGGGCACTGATGGAGAAGGTTGGAAGAAGAAATATTGGAAAGTATTTCCACCGTATTATTTTTGTATTTTTGGAATGCATAATTTCAATCATAAGATTGATTAAATTTAATGGTTGATATTTGGTATATGTCTACTAACTTTTTTTTTTGAAGGAATGTATGTCTACTAACTTGGTGTAACGGATCCTAACTCATATATTAAAGGTATAAATTATACCAGATCTTTTTGAGAGGAATAAACCGGATCTTCTCTCATTATGAAGCATGCATAATAGTTATGTATATACTCTTCGCATAGTGACACAAAAATGAAACATTCGTGTTTTTATTGGATGAAGACATTTTACTTTTAAGTCATTATGATTTTGTTAAAAGAGAAATATAAAAAGGAAATGATACAATGATGCATAAATATACAATGAGAGGATTACAAAAATTGTAATTGAGCAACAATTTATGTGTGGAAGGATCGATGTGAGCATTGACTGGTGTGACAGTCATGGGTTGATACTTTGATACCCCCCCTCCCTTCAATTATATATGGCGATAAGAAGCAGTACTTTAATGAAATAAAACTATATCGAATTTTCTGCTTCACTTAGCTTGCTTGTAATATGAGCATCTTTTGGAATCGATAAAAGGATTACGGTGCAATCGTCCACTAGTTAAAATGCTATATTATTGAAAAATAGGAAAAGGAAAATTAAAATGGACCAGCCAACCATACAATGCAAGGTGGTTCACTGAGAGCAAGAGGTGGCCGGCCCGATTGCCCTCTCGGCCTACATGAACCATAGAAGCAAATAGTGTAAGAGTGTGTTTGCGACTTTGTTTTTAGAGAATATAGGATTTTAAGGTGTTACTATTAAGTCTATATTTTCATATAAATACTTTATATTAAAAAAAAAAAACTAAAAGAACAACATGATAATATATGGTCATGGTCATGTGTCAAGTTGTTCTTTCAATTTATTTATTTTGATATATTTGATATATACCTGTCTTTGGAGGATTTTGGAGGATAATAGGGTTATGAAGTTAAATCTATATTTTAATATTTATTTGATATTTAAAAAAAATACTAATACTAAACTAGTATTGTAAATATAGTAATGATAAGTCCATGAAAAAAATAAAACATTGGTATATATACTATTATAAATTAAGGGATATGAGATTTTGGATCGGTTTTTTCATTATTCTAAGTAAACTTTTAAACAAATTTTATTTTATTAATGTAATATTTTTGGTGTGATTAAAAATATAAGAACTTATATTATATTTCCTCTAAAAAAAGAATTTATATTATATTTGATATATTATTAATGTCATTGAAAAAGATAAACATGATTGGTAGAGATTGTTAAAGTTAAGGAATTAAGAGCTTCCCTAGTTTTATATAAATAAATAAATAAAAAAGATTGTAAATAAATAAATTGGTTAAAATTAACCAACTTTAGAAGCATATGGAATGGAACTATACCAAGAATATTCTTATGAGCTGCAAATGCATTTAGTGGTGGAGATGTGCATTTCACACTCATAATCCTCGTCATCAATCTTCCTTATTCTTCTCATGGCCTAACCATCACATACCCTCCGATCTTCTAAATAACCTAAATTCAAACCGATCCAACGGCAGATATTTAATTTAAGATTACGACAAGGATTATAAGTTATGGTATGTTACGTAATATTCCTCTGAAATAAAATATTCTTTTTATCTTTTAAAACAAATTAATTACCTTGTCTTCCGTTTTTGCTTTTTCAATTTCCCTATAAATACCTTTCTCTCTCACTATATCAACTCCAAACCAAGAAAGAACCAACTTTGAGAGCAGTGAGAGTTTTTTTTTCAGGTCATTGAAATTTTTCACATTCACTTTCTCACATCTCAAAGAAAAAAAATGTCTAATAATATTGTTATTATTTTCGACTTTGACAAAACCATCATTGATTGTGATAGTGATAATTGGTTGATTGATGAGTTGGGTTTCACCGACTTGTTCAATCAACTCCTTCCTACAATGCCTTGGAACTCCGTCATGGTATATTTTTTATTCTCTTCATGTGTTCTATTTTCATTTATTAGAAATTCTGCATGGTCTCAATTTGCATAAATATATTGCTAACTTGGTTCTTTCTTGTTTTGGTTTTGAAATTATAGGACAAAATGATGATGGAATTTCATTCAAATGGTGTAACCATTGAATAGATTGAAAAGGTTCTTCAAAGAATACCAATTCATCATAGAATAATACCTGCTATTAAATCAGCACATGCTTTAGGGTGTGATTTGAGGATTGTTAGTGATGCCAATATGTTTTACATTGAAACTATTTTGAAGCATTTGGGAATTAGCGAATACTTCAGTGAGATTAACACTAATCCTGGTTATGTTAATCAACAAGGAAGAGTTAGAATTTCACCTTACCATGATTTCAATAAGGCTTCACATGGTTGCCACAATGTCTGCCCTCCAAACATGTGCAAGGTATATAATTTTTTTTTGTGTTTTAGGTCTCTTGTCTGAGACCACTAGATTTTATGCCAATATAAAATAAAGAATCTACTCTTTGTCTATATTTTAAAATTTAATTAATATCAAATATACTAAACTTTGTTTAAATCATTTTTTTCAGGGTTTAATCATTGATAAAATCAAAAATACAATTTATGATGGGGATAACAAGAGGTTTATCTACCTTGGTGATGGTGCTGGAGATTATTGCCCTAGCTTGAGGTTTAAAGAGAGAGACTTTGTGATGCCAAGGAAGAACTTTCCAGTGTGGGATTTGATATGCAAAGACCCTTCACTTGTTAAGGCTGAAATTCATGGTTGGTGTGATGGAGAAGAGCTTGAACAAATTTTGAATCAATTGATCAACAAAATTATCATTGAGGAAAACGCTCAATTCATTGCTACTGATTGCAAGCTGCAAAATATATCTATTCATGTGCTTGAGTCTTTGCCTAAAGCTCTCCCAGTTGGACCATAAACTTTTCGTTTACTATCATTGCAAATGTGTTTAGGTGTGTTTTTTTATCCTTAGATTAAGTTTAATCAAGCTTTCTTGGAATTCGTCTATGATGGAAACATGTAATGTCTTATCTAATACAATGATCAATTTGCCCTACATGTTGTTGTTGTTGTTATTTTTAACACAATTTAAAACTTCAGTAACAAAACCTTTATTCCTAGACTTTTTTCGGTTGAACAATCTTCTCCTCAATTTTCCCTAGTGAAATATTTCTTTTTGTACATCCTAATATTTTATCTCCCTTATTTTCAGTCATATCATCCTTATAAGTATTTATTTATATATGAGATTAATTTTTTTTATACATTGGACAGTGTAAATTTTCTTTACGCAAACATCCAATCAAGTTTATCATGTAAATATTTGAAGTTATATTTAAGAATTATCCTAATAAAGGGGCACTATAACATGGTTTGATTGTATGCATGTGTAAAGAATATCATTATTATACTTATATTCTGATAAATATTTTTTATAGCTTTTAAATATTTTTCATCAAAAAATATTATGATACATGTTTATAGCTTTTATGTTAAATCAAATCAATATTAACTTTTACTTAATTAAAATAGGAATTAATTCTAAAAAGTAATGCCGAAATTCTAATATTATGCTTTTCGACTTTAGCATGTGGTGGTACAATATTTCCCACAAACATCTTGGACTTGGAGTAATGCTTTATGGTCATCAGTGGCAGAAGTTAGTAAACGTGTGAAATACAATGTTTTATATATAGGCCATAGATTGGGAACATGGCTGAGCATCTGATTTTTATTATGCCATAAACAAAGCTATTATAGATTCTTAGAGTTGTAAAATTCTAGGTGTCTTAACAGATCCATGATCTATTTGCATGTTACATATGAGTTCATGCAAATAGCGCTCATTGCCACTTTTGTTCTCTTTAAAGGTGAGTTGCACTTTTCATTGCAACTTAATATGAATTTTTTTCCCAACAATCTTATATATAAAGAAATAGTTACACATGAATAGAAGTTAAGCGGGAAACAAGCTGTACCACTAGATCTTTTTGATGGTAAAATCAATTCTCGTACATAACATTCATGGACTTATGAGTTATGATATTGTTGTGCGTGACCCTTTGAACTCTATGTAGAAGGTCAACAACCTCTAGTGCTAGGAAGCTAAAAATGTCAAAAGCAAATGATATAAAAACATGTTGATTGTCAGACACGTTTTCTCATATTTGGCCACTTTGTGTTGACACGTCTTTTAGGGTTGTTTGGTCCTACGGTAAAAGTCCTGACCCCTAATCAAACGAGTCGTGAAAAGCCAGTCAGGTCCACACATGCATGTTTTCCTCCTATTCATCCATAACAAAGTCATGTTTATAATGAACTGCATGCTCTCCAAAAGTATCCAAGCACGCCTACACCTCATCAATAGGAAGTAGTGGAGTCATAAGGCAGTATCTAAGGATAGTACGGAACTCCACTAGTGACATATGCTGACCTAACACATCAATCGAGATAGCTAAAAAAAATCTTGAGCATGTGTTGCTTGCAAACACCCTAAAACCGCCTTCTATCTAATGGTCGTGTTAAACTTGATTTCCATATCTTGAACAAATTTACTAAAAATGGCACTCGTCAAAACATGTTGTGTTTTAGGCGAGACGGTGTCCTTGCATGTAAAACTGCTAATGTCGAAATTTAAAATTGTACCACGAAGACCATCCAAAGCATTATCAAAATCCAAGTCCATACCACTTATCTCATTGTCTCTCAAAATATGATATTGTAGCACCCAAGAGTGTGCCCTAGAAACCACAAAAGCATATGAGGAAAGCCTCTATTGTTGAGTACAAACCCAACCCCCAAACTTAATAGGTAAAGAATCCAACCTTCATTGAAGGTCCCCATAGAAAGGACTGCGCGGAACCACAATGACTTCAACCGCTGCATGCAACTCTTTATCAAACAACATAGCTGCCTCCCTCCATGTGATTCGGTTGGCACGTCCTTAGGCCAAAGAAAAGTTTGGCGATACCCGTACATGATCGAAATAGAAGAAGCTCACACAGAAGATCTCGTAGCTGTGGAAAAAGATGCATTAACTCAATAACCCTGGAAGCTCTCTTCATGGCTAACCCCTTGATAAAAACATTTATCTCGGCTAACGAACCCTCCGAGCAATTTCACCCCTTGCCACTTTATTATTAGTTTTTTTATTTCAATGGTTGTATATGTTTGTTGCCATGTACTTACAAGTCTTAGATACAACGACTTCGTATAAAATGGACCAATACAAAAGTTGATATTAATGGACTAATAAAAATTGGTCCATGGTAGAACATAAGTTTCCGATTTATATAGAATTCACTCATCTTCTCTTCCAAATCTACACTTGTCAATCTCAACAATTCTACATATCTCACCCACAAAATTGTCTTTGTAGTCTATATATCACAATTTTTTATTATTTTATCCTTTACTATCATATATTTTCCCTTTAGCAACAACATTACTCTCTTTAATTGCTCTTCAATTGGACAACACCATCTCAAAAGCTAGAAACAAACAAACATTGGTAGCGACGACCTATAATAATGGTAACAAATTTTCACATTCAATGTTTAGAATATAAGGTTGTTATACACAAAAGAGTGATGGTTAAAATTGTCTTCAGCATTCAAAAATCATTTGTAGCATTTCCTCGAAAATTGATATTCAAAGCAAGATTTCTCTGCTTCAATACAAACACTCTGATCAAAGGACATTCAAAAAAGAAACCTAGAACACATAAACTATAAATTTAAGGCCCAACTTTAGGCAATGACTGGTGAACGGGAACAAATAGAGTTTGTAGCTAGCTTGCAGTCAGATGCAATGAATTGAACATGTTCCTCCATCACTATTTTGTTGATCAACATCATCAAAACTTGTTCCAATTCTTCTCCATCATTCCAACCATGAATTTTGGCTTTGACAAGTGAAGTATCTTTGCATATCAAATCCCACACTGGAAAATTTTTCCTTGGCATCACAAAGTCTCTTTCTCTAAGCCTCAAGCTAGGGCAATAGTCCCCAGCACCATCACCAAGGTAGATAAACCTCTTCTTCTCCACTTCACATATTGAATTTTGGATTCTATCTATGATTAAACCCTGAAACAATGATTTAAAACAGATTAGTATATTTGATCACAAATAAATTTTAAAATATAGACAAAGAGTAACTTCTTTATTAATTTTTGTTCAAAACAAAAACTTCTTTATTAATTTAACCTAGTGTTCCTGCATCAAATTATGCTTTATTTTATATTGGTAAAAAATCTATGGTCTCAAACAAGGACCAAAAACACTAAAAAAAAACATAATACCTTGCACATGTTTGGTGGGCAGAGAGTGCAACCATGAGAAGCTTTGTTGAAGTCATGATAAGGCATAACTTTCAATCTTCCTTCTTGATCAACATAACCAGGATTGGTGTTAATCTCAGTGAAGCATTCACTTATTCCTAAATGCTTCAGAATGGTTTCAATGAAAACCGTATTAGCATCACTAACAATTCGCAAATCACACCCTAAAGCATAAGCTGATTTAATAGCAGGTATTATCCTGTGATGAATTGGTATCCTTTGAAGAACTTTTTCAATCTCTTGAATGGTTTTACCATTTGAATGAATCTCCATCATCATTCTGTCCTGTATTTCCAGAACCAAAACACAAGTTAATTTTCAGAATATCGATAGAATGAAAAAACAGAGTATTTATAAAAACAGAGCATATGAAAAGAGTGAAAAGCATACCATGAGAGAATTGAAAGGCATAGTGGGAAGGAGTTGATTGAACAAATCGGTGAAACCTAATTCATCGACAACCCAATTATCACTGTCACAATCAATTATGGTTTTATCAAAGTCGAAAACTATCACAATATTATTAGACATATTTTTTCTTTGAGAGGTGAGAAAGTGAATGTGAAAATTTTCAATGACCCAGAAACAAAAAACACGTTCACAAGGAATAGAAAGACAAAAGGGTTTCGTGGCTTGGATTTTATTCACATAGAGAGAAGGGTATTTATGCGGAAAAATATGATGTGAAACGGTGCAACGAAAACAGGGGAATTTAGGTTTTTTCTTTGAAAAAGAGAGAGAGAATATTTGATTTCAAAGGAATATTTTCATGGCATCTTCTAAGTTTGTTACTCCCTTTTTTGCGTA
>Ga0228710_1003979_pt1 | contig 23378 bp, 13 predicted proteins | sample MedpolnodulmetaG_FD_177995 | JGI IMG/M metagenome (GOLD analysis project Ga0228710, IMG submission 177995) | Root nodule microbial communities from Medicago polymorpha collected in Santa Monica, California, United States - pink nodules | ecosystem: Host-associated > Plants > Roots > Nodule...
TATATTTATTTGCAATTGAAGTAAAATAGCTCAAAAAGGAAATAATATTTAAATAAAACTAAATCAAATCTAAATATAATAAACTCAAATAACATATTAAAAATACTAATTTATCGACTCATCACTCTTGTTCCTCCATTGGTGTATCACTACTTTGTGCGTCTTGAAATTCTTCAAGATTTACTTTTCTCCCACTGATTCCTTTGGAAACAAATTCCTTCTCAAGGAATACTCCATTTCTTGCGACAACAATTTTTCCCTCAGAAGGATTGTAAAAGTAGTATCCTCTAGTTTCTTTAGGATATCACACAAAGAAATATTTTTCTGATCTTTACTTAAGCTTAGTGGACATTTGTCGTTTCCAATAAGCTTCATGATGACATGATGCCATTACATGTTTTAATCAGTTGTTTTGATGTTTTTATTGAGTCCATAGCATTATTAGACAACTTGGAGATGCAAAAAGCAAGAGATTACAAAAAGTTGGAGTTTACCACTGCCTATAAAATCGTAACACAATTGCAAAATAGTGACATGATTTTGACAACACCAAAATAGGAATTTTAATTTAATGAAGGCATCGTGACATGATTTTTTTGCATCGTGACATGATTTTTGATGCCCAGAACCTTGCCTATATAAAACTGAACACATTTTTTAGAAGGGGGTCAGAAATTTGGAGATCTAAAACTACATCTTGGAGCTGAGATTGAAAGATTGGAGAGGTGGCTTGACATCAAACTAATAGTTGATTCTCATGTATGTAATGAATCTTTCTTTGAATTTAGTGATTGTAATTTCAATTATGAGTAGCTAAGTTCTTAGTGATTAGGTCTGGAAATGAATCTTGTTTGAAACATGTAGGCTGTGAAACTCTATCTATGATAATGCAATTCTAGTCTTTATTCAGTTAAATTTGTGTACAATGCTTTTTATGTATTGATCATATATAAATTGATTTCAAAAGATTAAATGACTGCAAGCCCTAACTTTCGACTTTGATCTAATTTGACTGTTCAATTAAACATGGTTAGTCTAGGAATGCATAATCGTTTAATTGTGTTATAAGATTAATGCACTTCAAAACCTTCAAAGGATATTAGGTCACTAAGGAATTGAGGATTTGTAACCATTGAAGAGAGCTATGAGTCAAGGAATTGATCAGAGACAACCTTGCAAATCATCGTAAAGTTTTAAGAAGATTATTACGGATAGGTGAAGTTTAGCAAACATTGATAACATGATGATTCGACAGAACTGATCTGTTTCTCTAATTATCTTTACCAATCTTTTTACAAGATTTTATTTAATTTATGCAATTCAAACCAAACAAACTGCCTAGGGCAACCCCCCAATTTAACACATCCTTAATAATAACAAAACTGATGAGTAGAAATTGAAGCATTCCTTGTGGATACGAACTTATAAATTTTGTTACTTCGATAGTTTAAGTACACTTTCTAAAAGTCTATCATTTCACAACCCCAAATCTATAAATGTTTCAGATTGGGTTTTCGACCATTCCATATTTCATATGGTGTCTTTTCTACCGCTTTGGATGAAAATTGGTTAAGTGTATAAGCTGCAGTTAATAAGACGTGTCCCCATAAGAAGTTTGGAAGATCATCATGACTCATCATTGATTGTACCATGTCTAACAAAGTTCGATTTCTCCTTTCATAAACATCATTCCATTGTGGCATTCCAGGAGGTGTGAGTTGGGATAAGATCCCACACTCTTTTATATGATTGTCAAACTCTAGGCTCAAATATTCTCCACCTCGATCAGATCGAAGCAAGTTGTTTTTCTTGCCCAGTTAGTTTTCTACTTCATTTTGAAATTCCTTGAATAAAGTAAATAATTCATATTTATGTTTCATTAGATACACATATTCAAATCTACTAAAGTCATTAGTGAATGTAATGAAGTAGTGAAAACCTCCTCTAGCAAGTGTGTTTAGTGGTCCACATACATCAGTATTCATGAGACCTAAAAGATCACTATCCTTTTCACCTTTTTCGGTGAATGCAGTATTTGTCATATTTTCTAATAAACAAGATCGGCATGTCTCGTATGGTTCAAAATCAAAAAATTCCATCCTTATGAAGTTTGGAAATGTGATTTTCATTTATATGGCCTAAACGACAATTCCAAAGGTAAGTTGGATTCAACTCATTAGGTTTTATCCTTGTAGCATTATTGTTATAGATAGGCATATCGAGATCAAGGTTATAAAGTCCATTGCTCATAATTTCATTAGCATAGAGAATATTATCCAAATAAATAGAGCAACATTTGTCTTTTATTGTAAACAAAAAACCAAACTTGTCTAAACAAGAAATGAAAATAATATTCCTGCTAATTGCAGGTACATAATAACAGTTCTCCAACTGAATTAAAAGATCACTAGGTAAATTCAATACAAAAGTTCCAACAGCCAAAGCAACAACCTTTGCTCCATAGCCAACTTGTAGATCGACCTCCTGATGAGTCATTAATTAGTATTTTTAATAGATTATTTGAGTCCGTTTTATTTAGATTTTATATGATTTTATTTCCTTTTTACAACTATTTTACTTCAATTGCAAGTTATTTAATTTCAGGAACAAATATTTTAAAAATTGAGTTTTGGAGCAAAAGAAAAGAGATTTGGAGCAGATTCGGGCCAAAACTATGAAGATATGTTCAAAAATATCAAGCATGGCAACGTCGGACAGCGGCGTGGCCATGCCATCAAAGTTTGAAGACAAATGGCCAAGTCAGAGAGTTGGCACAGCCCGTGCCACCATAGGCACGGCTGTGCGCGCAGCCCATAGCCCCTTTTGCTGCGTTTGCTTCTTCGATAAGCTACCTATTTAGTTTATTTCTGACCTAAAGCCCATAGTTTCTTGTGGAACATTCTATTGATGTATTTATTGGGGCTTAAGTAGTTGTAGACTATAAATAGAGTAGCTAGCAAACATATTGAATCATCTTTTGTTCTCTGAAATTATAAGTGACAATTGTTTCTTTGAATAAAAGTTCTTCTTTTTATTCTCTTCTATGTCTACAATGAACATGAGTGAGTAGACTTCTTTGTCTTGGGATTGTTGGATGAGTCTAATGACCTAATCCCTATCGAACCAAGCCTCGAACCCTAATTTTATGCAAATCTATTTTCTACTCTATTTCACCGTTCTTATAATCAATAACAAGTATTAATCGATGGATCGAAATATGAAGTTTAATAGTTGTTATTGATTCATCACAAATATCAAGCAAAGGATCGAAAGAAGAAGTTTTGATATTGAAACAAGTGAAATTAGACAAGGATTGCGAAACATGAAAATAGTCTAGCAAACCTCTAGACAATAAAGTTTCGAGCTTCAAGGATTTCAATAGCAATCAACCATGAAAATAGGCGTGGCTGCTAGAGAAACACACTCACTGAGACCGAAAGGAAATGTGATAGGATAAAGAGAAACTTGCCTTTAGAAAATAGGTCCAACATAAGGTTCTAGGTTTAGGGTTTGGTTTGTGAAGGATTTATCACCATGACGAACCAATAATCCCAAGGCGCTTTTTATTAATATTATTTTCAACCCTTAAAAATCCAATCTTTTCAACTTGAACTCTCATCTAATCACTCTTGAAAGCTAATTGAATTCATAACTCCCTGTCGAAACAATACTCTTTTATTACTACTTCGGTAAACCGTGCACTTGCGGATTTAGTACATCACCTCCCCATTTGTCAATGCTCTACTCATTCTCAGCCCCTGCATATCAATACAAATTTGAGAACCACGTCCAATATCTAATGCCCATGATGTAGAAGTAGACATATTAACTTCTCTAACAAAAATACCTGAAGAAGTAAAAGCAATAATTCCATTTTTCTTGTCTTCCAGATATTTTGGGCAGTTTCGTTTCCATCATTAGCCACACCTCAAGTAGGCTTTAAAGCTTTGGTTGATGGATTAGCAAACTGATTTTCCTTTTCCGTTACCCTTAAACTTATTAAGCTTCTTGTTCTGCCTTTTGAACTTTCCATTGTTGACCATCAAAATGGCTTTTCCCTTTCCCTTCATATTCTTTTCAGCAGTTCTCAACATAAGTGCAAGTTGTGGAAGAGTTTTGTCCATGTAATTCATGAGTAAATTCATGACAAAGTGGCTAAAGCTTTTTGGAAACAATTGCAAGATAAGATCAATAGCAAGTTCCCACTCAAAGGGTAAACACATTCGCTCGAGGTTCTCAACATACCCAATCATCTTGAGTATGTGCGGTCCTACGGGATTTCCTTTCGACATCTTAGTTTGGAAAAGGGCCTTAGAGACATCAAACCTCTTATGCCTAGCCTTCTCTTAATAAAGAGTCTTATGGTGTTCGATCATATCGAACGCAGCCATGTTCTCATGTTGCTTTTATAGCTCAGAGGTCATGGTTGCAAGCATGATACAAGAGACTTCGACGACATTATTGAGATGCTTACAATAAGTATCCCTCTCATCCCTAAGAGCTCTAGCATGTGGTTCCTCTTATGGAAGAGGTTTATCAAGCACATATAACTTCTTTTCATGTTTGAGGACAATCCTCAGGTTTCGGTGTCAGTCAAAAAAGTTAGTTTCAGACAATTTGTCCTTCTCAAGGATTGATCGCAAAATGTTGTTTGATGCGTTAGATGCCATCTACCATTTTAAAATATACAAAATAAGTATCATGATAATAACATATTTAATTTGGCCTTTAATTAAATACGTTCCCACTATTTTATTCAAATCAAATGACCTTCAAGCATTTGATTCACAAAATCTCGTTGGAAGGTTTTCTAGCGGGGGCTTAACCCTCAAAACTTAGTTATTTAGGTAGGAACATTTCCAATTGTATCTTATAAAACTTTCAAATCAATTGGACGAGTAACTCTTACTCAAATCTATTATTTATACATTTCTCATTCATTGCTTCTAAATTTATTCTAATCTTATTAAAATTAATTTAGTTAAGTTAAACCCAAAAGAATAACAATCGGGTAAATGAAATTACCACACCGCAACTTACTAGTATAGAACGTGTGCTTCATGGAGGCAAACCCACACATTTGATATTGGTCTTGAAGGGTGTTATCCTTTTGGAAAACATTAAACTTAATATACTATTTTGAAGGATTTTATTTAGTTTGATCTCACCTCACCACAACTTATATATCATACATATTCGCACTTCAATCATTCAAGCATGCATAACAAGGTGAAACCTTGAGCACCAAAAGTCTCATTTAGTCGTGATTGATCAACATAAGTCTCTTAGGGTTTCCCTTGAGCATTGGAAGTCTCTTGCCTGCGTGCTTGAGCAATTGAAGTCTCTTGGAGTTATCCTTACTACTTCTATTATTCATAGTTTGCACACAATTTGTTTTGTTCTAATAAGATGTCGTTGTATGCGGCTAAGGTAAAAATTTCATATTCAATTACTTTGAGTGGTCACAATGCTACTAGCCATTGTCATCATTTTGATTCTTTGATTCTTGACACCTTCTCCATCCCACCTCATTATTGTCGATTTAAGGAGATAGTTGTTGCGTTTTGGAAGCCTCCTACAGCCCCCCTGAGTAAAAGTGAATACAAATGGCTCAGTAATTGTCTTTCATGCGGCGTGTGGTGGAATCTTCAGGAACAGCTGCGACACTTTATTAGGAAGTTTTACTAATAACCTGGGAGCAGTTTCGGTTTTTGAGTCAGAGCTTTACGGGTTCATCAAAGCGTCTACTCTTGTTGCTATTAGGCTTTGGAAAAGATGGCATAATTGCCTTCACTCTGGCATTCAGGTCAACTCTTCGCATACCTTCCGAGAGGGCAATGGGTGTGCAGACAAGCTTGCCAACCATGGGCATTTTATTCAGCGCTCTTTGTGGTCGACTGCTTTACCTGATTCCATTAGGGAGGACTTTTTTTCCAGAATTGTTGTGGTTTTCCCATGTATCGTTTTCCTTAGTTTGTTCTTCTACCGTTTTTTTCCCTTTGAGGGCCAGGCCTAACACACACACACCCCTCTACATACTTTTTCTATCTTTTTTTAATACTATTTATTTTATGTGGTTGGTGGCAAAGGATGGGTTTTTTTAGGGGTGTCAACCTAATTGAGATGTATGAGGTTATCCCTATGCATGTCCTTCTCTTGATTCAGCCAAAAATAAAATAAAGCAGCTTAAGAATTTGCTAAGAGGTGTGTTATTTCAACAATCATCTGAGGGATAACTTTTGGGACAACCATAAATATAAAAATAAAAGTAGATATTGACATAAAAACCAAAGCAATAGAAAGAAAAAATAAAAACATTGATGTGAATATGAGAGAAAAAGTTGTCGCAAATTGTTTTTACAAATATCATTTTTCTTTCGCAAAATATGGTTGACATTGTTAGTTCCGGATAGAACCTTCAAATATTTTATTGATTTTGCCTCATTTGCCATTTTTCCTTGCAGGAGTTTTGTTGTCATTCTGTAAGACTTATAGTTTTTGTTCGTTTTACTTTCTTTGTTCTCCTTTGTGTTGTTTGGGCTTGCTTAGTCCCTTATAAAAAAAAATTACTACAAGTATTTTTTTGAAATAAAACTTAAGTTTATTATATTACTAATTTAAAATAATTTATAACATTATTATTTATTTGTTTTTTTTACATAAAAGAAGGACAGGGGTTCTACAACAAAAAAAAAAAGGACAGGAGAAAATTATGAGTATTGAGTACGTAAAGTACATGACTCGAGTCAACGTGTAGTGGTATATATTTTCCTCTTTTCCCTCACATCAACTAACACATAAAGATGAGAATTGATGTACACATATTTGTTTAGGCTGGAAAAACACATGTAAATTATTCAAATGTCCCTCGACAGTTAACTGTCGAATTATGAAATCGATTGTAGTTAACTACCGAGGAAAACTTCGGCAGTTAACTGCCGAAGAAACTTCAAACCTGTTTTTTTTTTTTTTACAAAAACCATAAATTGTCATTATTAATATTTATTAATTTTGAATGTTTCAATCATTATTTTGGTACGTTACAAACAATTGCAGTATTATACTTATGCATATATATCTTAATAAGAATAGCATTTAAATCAATGTAAAAATTAAGCATTTGAATATTATTTTGCACGTTACTTAAATAAAAATAATAATAAAAAAATCGTTAAAATAATTGTGCACAACGATTTTTTTTTAAGGTATAGTATGTTGTTATATTTTCACCATTAAAATAATTGCGCACAACGATTTTTTTATTTATTTAAGTAATTTGCAAAACAATATTCAAATGCTTAATTTTTACACTCATTGAAATGTTTTTTGAGGACTTAAATGCTCTTTATTTTTTTGGTCAAGATTTCAATGATATTCATATTAAGACATATATGCATAAGTATAATACTGCAATTGTTTGAAACATGCCAAAATAATGATTGAAACATTCAAAATCAATAAATATTAATAATGACAATTTATGGTTTTTGTCAAAAAAAAAATAGGTTTGAAGTTTCCTCGGCAGTTAACTGCCGAAGTTTTCCTCGGTAGTTTACTGCCGAAGTTTTCATCGGTAGTTAACTGCAGCCGGTTCCATAATTCGGAGTTAACTGCCGAGGGACATTTGAGTAATTTACATGTGTTTTTCGGCCTAAACAAACGTGTATACAACAATTTTCCATAAAGATTACATAATGAAAATAAAAATATCGATAGAAATTACAATTATTTACAGAAAATAATTTTCCGTATTTATATAAGTTTAATCTTAGTCTAACTTATGATGTTAATGGGACATTGGATTTGGATACATATGAAACTCAACTTGCACATTGGACTTTATTGTTTTGTTCTTATCTATGCATGCTGCTGCATTGCTTTCTGCGGCAGCTGTGGTTTTAGATTTTAATAAAGAAGATTGAGACTTATATGTTTGCACCTTCTTGGTATTCTTATCCAATTGTTTAGTCCTTTTGTGAAGGGTTGACACAGAGTAGGATATTTTACGAGGTCAATCCTAATTAATATTTATAACGTATTGAATAAAAAATTTGTTAAAAAACGCAGTACTGTCCTTTCAAAAAAAAAGTTCACTAAGAATTTAGTTATTATGTATTTTGGTTTACGATTTTTTAATAGATATTTAATTACTATATTCTACTGTGATCAATTTAAGTATATATGTTTTAAGAAAAAGGTATTAACAGCTTAATCGGTAAGACATTTTTTTCAATAAATTTTCTTTGTGAAAAATGTATAATAACTCATTAAGTGGAATAGATCTTACAAAAGATCTTACAAAACTTTACTCCTAGAGTAAATTGATCCTAAATTCTTTTATGTTTAATGCTTTAAAATTTTGGATGAAAATCCATTGTCTCATTTGAGTTGTGGAGTGCATTTTGTGTAATGTGGGGATCTTTACGATGTTTTAGAATTCATTGGTCACAAAATGATAGCAATCATGAAGGGCCACAATGCCCTTAAATTTAGTAACAAGATATCTTTTCACTAGTCAGCGAAGACTTAAGCAAGGAGATCATCTAACACCTTTTTCAGTTGCAGAAGCGTTAAGTATGTATGTAAAGAAGGAAGAGACATTGGGTATATGTACAAGTTTTAAAGTTGGTAGATTCGGGTTGTCTGTGACACATCTTCAGTATATTGATGATACTTTTATAGGAAAGACAACAATGGAGAACCTTTGGGCCAAAAGACTATCTTAAGGTGTTTTGAGCTTGTCTTAAATCTTCGTGTTAATTTCGCTAATAGTTGTATTATGGGAATTAATGTTGATGCGTCTTTCCTAGGCATGGCTGCAAATTTTCTCCACTATAGTACTGGTTCATTTCCTCTTAAGTATATGGCTCTTCCGAATGGGGCTAATTCTAGGAAACTATCTACTGGGCAGCCTTTGTTGGATACACTGCTAACCGTCTGAGCTTGTGGATTAATAGGTTAGTTGGTTTGGGAGGGAGAGTGATTCTTTTAAACTCGGTACTTAACTCTATTCCAATCTTTTTTCTTTCTTTTTTGAAAATGTCAAATGGTGTTTGGAGACACATTGTGAGGATTCAACGTCACTATTTATGGGGGAGGGGGCGAGAAAAGTTCCATGGATCCAATGGTCATATGTCTGTAAGCCTAAGAGTGAAGGAGGATTGGGTATTAGAGATCTAAGATTGGTTAATCTTGCCCTTTTGGGGAAGTGGCATTGAAGAACATTGGTTATTCTCCTTTTCCAATCCAACAGTTGATTAATACTCCCTCCATCCCGGATTAAGTGAGTTATTTGCTGATTTCACACATATTAAGAAAAATGTATTAATGAAGGAGAGAGAGAGAGAGAGAGGGAGAGAGAGAGTGCTCTTGTTAAGTATTAGTTCATTCTCCACTATCATAAATGTAAAGTGAAATATATTGAATTGAGAGTGATGAAAGTAGTATTAATTGGAGTTATAATTAGAAAAAAGTAATCAATATTGTATTGAAAAGTGAAACGGGTCGGTTATTTTAGGACAATATTTTCTTACAAAAGGTTCACTTATCATGAGAAAGAGGGAGTACATGAAGGAAAGAATAATAATAAAGAAGAGAGAGAAAAAAGTTAGAAAATGGCTGAGATTAAGGCTAGATGGACATCATGAGAGAATGAGCATGAGAGGATTCAAATTCTATAAGACCCCCTATATTTAGATTTTGATGTCCCAATTTTATTTTATTTTTTGAGGAAAGAAATTCAATGTTTTTCGTTAGCTATCAAATCTCGGATACATGACGGTACATCATCATAAACATGGGAGCTAGCATGAGATGGGGCTATCGTAGCTAATTCATGAGCGACCTCATTAGCTTGCCTCCTATTGAACTCGACATCAGAGTTCTGAAAATTACAATCAAACAACTGCCTACAAGCCTGAATAATACAACCTAGTTCACTACTATCAACTAGGTTTGAACTAAAATGTTCAACAACATACTTGGAATCCAAAACAAAATCAACATGGGCATAGTGAAGATCAACCACCCATTGTAGCGCCGTGTGGAGTCCAACAGCCTTTGCCAACATCAACATCACAAAGAGGAGAGAAACAATATGTCTTGGCCATAACAAATTCACCCTGATCATCACGAATACATATGCCAATACCTACCATATTCAGAGAGACAGAAAAAGAGGCATCAATATTACATTTGTACCTACCATATGTCAGCTTCGTCCACTCAATGACATGACCATAAATAACACTGTTCGGTTGAGCATGATTGTTAGTAGCTTTATGCGATCTGACTTCTTGAGTCGTTCTCCAATCATCTTAAAGGTGTCGAGCCCGTTCCAGAACCTGCATACATATTTCATTTTGCTGTTGCCACAATTTTAAATTTCTACACTTCCACGAGCTCTCAATTTATTTGTTGAGTATCAGTACTTTACGGATAAAATTAAATTAATATTAAAATTTATTTTAAAATAGTTTACGTGTGTATCGTTAAATACATAAAAATTACATGACATTTTTTTTAGGAAAAATATTACATTACATTAAATATTAGATGATTCACACGTATCCAACAAAACTTAATATTTTCTTAAAAACCAAAATAAATTTCATATTTTTTCCTCATATACGAGTATGATTCTCCACTCTTATTTATTTATTTTTTGACTAATCCACCCTTATTTTTATAATTGCTTTACTTGTGTCAACTATTTTTTTTTTTTTGACAAGTTGTGTCATCTAATTATTATTTATATAGAATGACAAAGTTTTGGACAGTGCCACACAACACGGGAAAAGCGTGGTATCTAAATTGAATGAATCAAGTCCATTCGATCTAAGTCTACTGATAAAAATAACTTGAGAAAAACCCATCAGTTTTAAATAACTTGAGAAAAATAATCATTTTATTTGAACTTCATTTAACTTTAATCTTGTCATATACAATACAACCAAACAATACTTAGATTGAATAAAGTTTTAGTTTAACGGGTCTTTTAATTTCACAATACTTATGAAACAGACGGTAAACAAAAAAAAAGAATTTCAGAAAAATTTTAAATGAATTAAAATTTTTTAATTTCTAATACAATATTCTCAGTTAAAAAAAAGTATGTTCAACACAATTTCCTCAAGAAATTTTTTTACCACTCCCTTATTTAACCTTTATTTCATGTAATAATCTTAAACGACTCATTTTAGAAAATGAAAGTGTTGGGGTTGGATGTTCAAGTGGATTGGGTTAAGAAATTAAAGGAGTCAAAGAGTTTCAATTTCCAGGGTTCAAGTCCTAGCAAAAACTTATAGGTAAAGAGTGATTCTCAACAAGCAATTTATGCTTTCAAGGGAAAGTTGTCGGTGCCTTTGGATTCTTAAAAATAGGTGGTCCAATTGGTGTTTAAGTTTAGGTTGACTTTTTTTTAAGGAAGTTTAGGTTGACTTGTTGTTCTCATACATTGATTTGATTGTCAATGGTGGTCTCAACCCCCATCCTTCATTCTTGCTTCCCATTCTCTAGGGCTGCCTTCTTATAATTGCGTTCAAACACCCTTTGATTTTACTTAAAAAAAAAAAATTAACATAACAATTAACATATTAACATTATTTCAAAAAATAACATACTAATATTTGTTGTTAAAAAAAATCGAAAGTATTTAAATTTTTTCATTACTATAGTATGAGTCAATATAACCAATTGCGACAAATGAGTTTCATCAAATGACGAATCATTCGAAAGCTTTTCATAGACTGGGGTGGACCACGACCCACCTGAAAAAATAAAAAACTAATCCATTTTCCAAGATTATAAATAATTTTGCAATGGTTTAACTTTTCAACGGTTTCAAACCCCCTGCAAAGTGGTGTGTATGATATTTGTCGTGTTTATACTTGGATGTTTAACGGAGGTTAACACATACCTTTTAATTTGAGGTGATTTTATATTGTCCTGTAAAAAAATTTCCAAATTAATAATTATATTATCACAAAAGAAATTATCCCTTCTAATATTTTATAATTTCATAATTCATAACAGCTGTAAATATGAAGAAAAATATAAAGTACCATCTCAAGTTTTTTAGCCAAGTTCTGTTACTTCAACTTTATGATTGCAACTTAAAATTTATGTATTTTTTTAATAACTTAAATTTTATTTTTATAGATTATGCTTATGTATTTTTCAAACTGTGACTATTAAAGGCTCTTTTAATTTCCTTATTAAATCATCGAAGCATTAAAATTAAAGAAAAGTTGATTAGTTTATCAATTACGGCTAATACAGCTGGAAAACTTGCGAACTCTTTGAGTGAGACTCAGCTGTTTGCCTTCTTATCCCTAATTCAATGAATCAATTCGGTGAAACCTATCGTAACTGAATATGGCTTTTAAGTTTTTATTTTATTTTTTATTTTAAGAAAATCTGGGCTTTATGTTTAATTTTAAAAGAAACCCTAAGTGGACACAAATATTTTTTGTTATGTAAATCGGGTATTCTTCGTGTGTACGATTGTAGAAACTGATTTTTTGAGTCTTGTGGAACCCTAACATGGAACAAACTCTTCCTAAAAGTTTTAACATTGTTGCATGTTCAATACTGGATTCAAACTCATGGCATTGATTATGTCAGAAGAGATTTATGTTATATCACCTAAATGCTCCTGAGTATAACTTACTTTAATTTGTTTTCACTTTTGTTTCTGATTTTATATTTTTTAAGGGGAACAATTAATAAAACAATGGACTGCTTTTAGTTTTGCAATTCACAGTTCCCAAATGAAGTTTTTTTTTTCATTCTTTTTCATGACGATTTACATTTCCTCTATACTTCTTAATTAATTACTCCTTTCAGCACTTTTGGGTTGAATTTTTCTTTCCAAAACTACCCTCAATTTTCAATACAAATAACACATGTAACAAATAGATAAGAATAAATTTAAATATTAAAACAAATGTAACAAACAAGATATGAATATATATATGTATTTTTTTTATCATTTAAAAAATGTAACAAACTAGATGAGTATATTTATACTTACTTTTTCATTATCCTAATTATACTCTTAAACAACTTTTTTTTATAATAAAGATTGTTGTAGGTGCCATTAATAAAAAGGAACTTAGATAATTTATTTTTTTATAACTTAAAAGAAACAAACATTTATATTTTTAGTTTTAATCAAAATCAAAATTTAATAAAAAAATTATCTTTCCTAATTTTCAAATATCAGCGCAATAAAAAGAGTGGAAAGACGAACACGTGAGTGCCCGTCTTTTCGCTAGTTATTATAAAAAAATAGTTTTGATTCCACTCATGCAGGAGTAATATCAACCACTCCAAGGGTAGACCTAAGCTTGGATGGGAGGGAGGGCCGCCCAACACCATTTTATTAGTAGGCATCTAGATTTATTAGTAATATTGTTTTTTTGTTTTAAGTTAGTAAACCTCATATATATATATACACACACACATCAGCGGAAAGATGGGCACACATGTCCGTCTTTCCGCTCATTTTATTGGGCTAACATGTATAGATTATCAATGGTATTTTATAGAAATTTTATGTGTAAATTGCAAATGATATTTAATATAAATTGTTTGATATATATAAAATCATAAGTATATATATATATATAAGATATTGCGACTTTCAAATATAACAAAAATTCATATCTTTTTAACAAAAATGTAACAAACTCAACAAATCATATTTATCTTTTTCCAATGACAACAATAATATAACAAAAATTCATATCTTTTTAACAACAACAATATAACATTATCATAGAATATTTTTTTCTTTAAAGGTATAATTGTAATAACAAAAAAGTCAACCCAAAATCTTCCTAAAACCCCATATATATATATATATATATATATATATATATATATATATAGTTATTTAGTTAGTTCGTACTATATTAACCCACTTTGATTAATTATACTCAAAATATATTTTTCAAGAATCTTGATGATTATAAATTGGCCTTTTGTAACAAAAATACAAGAACAAAAACATTCGAATAATTAAAAGGGCACAAATTTATTGATTCGTTCAGGTCATCAAAAATCTTAGGACCAGCTATGACCACCCCCATTCCAACTAAACAACAACAACAATCTTATATTTTCATAATTATATTAGGCTCGAAGAACTTCTTGGACATATTGTTCAAGTTGGGACATTCATAATCCCTAAACGTTAAAATAGGTTAGAACGATTGATAGTGACCTATGCCCAATCTTAAACCAGGGTAAACATATTGTGCTATCTCTCTTCCTTTGTCTCATTACTTTCAACATCTGTTTTATCTTTCTAAAGAGATCCAAACGAAAAAAGAGAACAACTACTTCTAGAGTTTGTGCAAACACAACTATTGTGATCTCTTAATGTAAATATATAGATTGAGATTAGGAAGTCTTCTAGGTTGAAGCAAGAACATCTAAGACAAGGTTGTCTTAGTGTTGTTGTAATCACATTTTGATTATAGTGGAAAAATTCCTTGAAAGTGTAAGTGGATTGGGTGTAGGCGTGGAAATGGGCTACGTCGGGCTAGGCTTTGTAAGGCCTAAGTTTGGCCTAATTCAAAAAGTATAGGCCCAAGCCTGGTCTATTACCCGTCATAGGCTCATTTTTAATGTCTGACATGGCTTTTCAAAGGCCCGATGAAGCCTGAAAGCCTCTTTAATAGTCTATTCTACGCTAAGGCCCAGCCACTCCAATAAGCCTACTATTAAATAGGTCAAATCTTATGAAGGCCTAAAACACACGAATAAGTCTGCTACTAAATAACAAAATTTTATGAAGGTCAAATCACATCAATATACCTACTAGAAAATAACCAAATTATATGAAGGTGTGAGTTTATAAAAAATAATTTCAACAATATTAATAATGGAATAGAAATTATATATAAAAAGCTTAATAGGCGGACCTGATAAACTTAATAGGATTTTTTATAAGTTTGGGCGTACCCTATTTAATTAAATAGGCTTTATAAAATGCTTGAGCCTAGCCTTTTTATCAAACTAGCTGCATCGAGTTAGACTTTAAATAGGCTTGGCTGTAGGCCCCTGTTGGACGACATATCCTATTCCCACCCCTAATTAAACATAATCCAAAATTATGAGGTGAACCAGGGTAAACATATTGTGTCATCTCTCTTCATTTGTCTCATTACTTTCAACATTTGTTGTATTTCATGTTAAATATATCAAAATATAAGCAATGTCATTGACCTATTGGCTGGTTAGTCTAGTTTTACTAAAAAAAAGCTAGTTTGTTTATTTAAATGTGTCATATTCCTTAATATTAAATATGTTTATAAATAAGTTTACAAGACATGACAATCTTGCAAAAAGGCTAAACTTGTGCCCAAAAATAGTTTTATAACATGTAATAGAGCCTTAATTTTTTTTATCAAGCCATTCTCAGGTCTTGAAAAGTCTAATTCGGTCTAACATATTTCCATCACTAGTATTCCTCACACTCCAACTTTAGAAGGAGTAACAGAATACTAGCAGTCGATAACCATGGTAAATATATCAAATAAAAAGTAATATCATTGACCTATTAACTAGTTTGTCTATTTAAACTGGTCGTATTCCTTATTTGGAGGTGATAATATGAAATATGCCTTTAAATAGGCTTACAAGCCATGATAGATTTGCAAAAAGGCTAAACTTGTGAGAAAAATAAGCTTATAATAGGTGAGCGAGTAGACTATAGCCTTGAATTTTTTCTATCAGATCATTTTTATGTTTTGAAAAGCCTAATTCGAGCTAGCATATTTCCATCACTAACATTCCTCACACTCCAACTTAAGAGTAATAGAATAGTAACAAACGATAACAAATATTTGTTATGTAGCTCCATTTCAATTGTTTCTCCTACATTTTAGGATTAACTATCACTTATATATCATTGTAAAAAAAAAACTATCACTTATATATCTTAAACTATATTTTTTTTTAATGATTTTTGTCTTGACCATTCCGTTTCTATAAAAAATAGTCTAGAATAGTTTGAAGTTTGACTCCAAAACGAATAAAGTCTAACTAATAATTGTTTCAGAAATCTAAACTCAAATTCTCCCAATTAATTTGACTTTAACTAAAATCTATTAACCACTTAAAATAAATCACTTATTAATTATATTATTTGTGATCATAGGTGAACATAACCTATATCTTAAACAATACATGCATGATAGTGTAATTCTAAGTCATTTCATTCATCTCATGCTGGTTGGCTGCTCTGAATTCATATAATAATATCATCCTCATCTTAGATAACCACAAATAATGAAAGGAATACCACAGACGTTCAAGAATCACCAACCTTTCCAAAAGTACCTTTCTGTGGTAATCATTAATCAACTCTTGATGAAAATGACAATTTTTAAAAAAATATACATGATAGAATCGTTTCAAGGGATAATGCACGTACCTAATAAAATTAAAAGCAAAAATGGTGGTGTGCCCCTTGCTGCAACCAAAGAACACCAACCGTACATTTTCCTTGCACCACAATCGTCCTAATGCTTACACAAACGTCGCTTGGTTCATAAGCAAAGCATCACTATATCTTATCCATTGCCACGTCACTTTATTTAATATTTTTATTAACTTATATTTTTAAATAAAATTAATAAATTAATAGTTGTTTGACTAATATGAAGAATAAGGATCCAACAAATATTGGTAGGGCTCCGCGAGTCTAGTGAAAGAGGCTACTCTTCTAAAACGTAGTGAATCAAGCTTCAAATATAGAAGGAGATGTTCACATTTAGTGACGAGTTAAAGTTTGAATCTCCATAAAAGAAACGTGTAAGAAATTAAATTGGAAAAAATATGTGGCTCGTATTTTACAATAAGGTAAATTCAAATATTATTGTTATTGTTTGTACGAGAGTAATATGTACATATCTATATATATAGAGACTCTATCAGCTATATGAGACTTTTTTTTTATGTAGAGAGTCTCAAAATCTATCTAATCTAAACTTTTAATTGTAAGAAAATAATAAAGAATGATATTTAAATAATTTATTTTAATAGAATAAATAAAATGAACAATAGACATGTAAAGTTTGACCATACCCACTTCTCTAAACTGTAATATCATAGTTTAATTTGTACTTCAATTTTAGGGAATTACAAAGTCTAACAATATTATAAGCACATAAATAAGATATATTAAAGTCCACTTTCACTATTAAATGTTCACAGCCAAAAGATCTATAAAGTCAAGACCCCAATTTTGATTATTTTCTAATGGTCAACGGCAAAAAATGAAGGGCACAATGATATAGACCACTTATGTCATCAAGGTAAAATCGTTATTATTGTGAAAATATAAGGTTAAATACTAAACAAGACACTTGATAAATATATGTCACAAGTGGAAGACCAGACAACAATAATTTCTTAGCCTCCTCTTTGCTTCCTCTCTTGTCTCTTATCTGTTTGTGTGTTTATTTAAGAGTTCTTAGTCAGACTCAAGAAGCTGAAGGACTTGAAGTTTGGATTTGAATTCACCAAAAAATTTGAGTTGCATATATAGCCTCTCAAGATTTTTTTAATTTTCTTGTTTCAAAAACTAGTATTGATTACAAAAGTCACATAAATCAAGAAAGATTCTCTAAGGTAAATTGTTTTTATTGATGTAAACTAACATGTTGAATTACCCTTTGCAAGTTTGAGTCTAATTTTAGTTTTAAATTGTGGTTGTGGCCGAAGTTATGCCGCTAACTTCCCTATTGCGATGAAATGCGACTTATGTGATAGAAATTGCAATCACGATGTCGTTGTAAAGACTTAAAAAAAATTATATTACAGTTGCAAACCGCAATATAAAACCATGAGTTTAACTGTTTAAGATTATCACAAAAAAGGTTTTAAATAGCGGTTGCAGCATCCGGTTTATGTTGCAATTTTGTATATTGTAAAAATTGCAGTCAAAAAGTTTCTTAGCTTATAGGAAGAAATTATAAAGATGTTTCTTTTTTATGCAGATAATTGTATAAGCAAGATGGGTGCTATGTATGAAGAGCTAAGAAGAAACCAAGAAATGGATTCTTCAAGTATTATTCATTCAAAACAACATTATCAACAACAAAATTCTGGACTACTAATGAGGTACAATTCAGCTCCAACCTCATTCCTTACAAGCCTAATCGACAACAACGTCGACAACAACGCTCAAAACTATATCAACAATGAAGAATCTTTTACAAATGAGAGTTATCTTCCATCCACAAGTTCAGAAATGGATACCATGTTATGCAAGTTGATATCAACCAACAATGGATGGAACAATTCTGAAGAAAATTTGCAAGAGTTTGATGTGAAACCTGTGAAGCAAGAAATAGGTGAATCTGTTGCACAACAGAATGGTAATTACTCTTATGGTGGATCTGAGTTGATTTACCAAGGCTTTTCAAATGGTTCTGGTAATGGTTTTTATGGATCTTTTGGTGGAGTTGACACTATGGAATCAGATGATTCCTCTCAATCTAAAATTGGTGTTAGGAATTGCTCCAATCTTATTAGGCAAAAGAGTTCACCTGCTGAGTTTTTCTCTAATGAAAATGGTATGAATTTTTTCTTATTTGCAAACTTTTATAGATTTTAGTTACCGTGTGCTTTTTCCCCTGTAGTAATTAGGGTCTGTTTGGATTAGCTTATTGAGCTTATCTATTGGCACACACACTTGTCAGACTATTTGGACGAGCTTATGAAAATATCTTATGACATGTTTTAAGTTGCTTTCATCTTATTTCCTTAAGTTGTCCTAGATAGCTTATAAAAACAGCTTATAGGAAACCAATTTGACTTTATTCTATATTTTATTGTAGAAATAGCTTATACATAAAGAGTTATAAAGAGTTTATTTCCTTAAACTCTTGTGCTATAAGTCTTTATCCAAACAGGGCTTAATGTTTTCTTATAATTGAGAGATAAATGTTATGATTTAAATTGAAATACTTCTCTCGTATGAAACCATGAAAAAACAAAAGAACAATTGGACCAATGTCTGTTGGTCCAAGTTGCTAGGAGCTTGATTCATCATTAGTAAGGTTTCAGGTTTGAGTCTTGTAAATAAAAAATATAAGCGCTGAAGGAGTTTGTCCCTTTTATGAACGGCTAGGGTCATCTCTCTTAAATTATAAATGTTCAAATTAATATATAAAGTACTAACATGGATATGACAATATCACTGATGAAGGTGATTGAATGTAAGCACATGTGTTGGCGTCGTGTCAGTATGAGATATTGACATGTATCAGTGCTACACATGAATTAACTTTATTTTGAAGTTTACTTAGCATTAAATAAAAGCAAAGCAAATTGTTTGACTTATTTTGGTATTGTGAATATTTTTATTAATTGAAGGTCTTGCAACATTGACATTGAGAGAGGTAGAAAGCTTTAAAGCCAATGGCATCTCAAATGGTACACTTAACTTCTCATCTAGGCCATCTACTTGCTTGAAAAGGATGCCACAAATAGCTGAAAATGAAATTCAAAGCTTAGAACCAAATTGTGACCAAACTACAAATCTAGTAAATGAAAATGGTAGCTCCAAATGTCACATACCTAGCTTCACCAATGAACTTTGGGACAATTCTGCATTCAATGCACACAAAACAGAAAGTGAAGATGAAATAATGTTTTCTACTACTAATGGTTTGGAATCTCAAGAAGCAGATTTTTGCTATCAAAATCTGGGTTTGACTCATCATTTGAGTCTTCCTAGTTCTTCTACTAAGATGACATCTATGGAGAAGTTTCTTCAAGTTCAAGGTTCTGTTCCTTGTAAAATTCGAGCGAAAAGAGGGTTTGCAACTCATCCAAGAAGCATTGCAGAGAGGGTAAAATTTTACTACTAGTACTAACAATTATAAATCTTTAACTACTCTACATTACTATTATTAAACCTATGTGATTCAATAGTTTCATATTATGTTAATCTGAAAATTTCAGGTAAGAAGAACAAGAATTAGTGACAGAATCAAGAAACTGCAAGGTCTTTTCCCAAAATCAGATAAGGTATTTTAAAGTCTGTTTAATTTCTAAACAAATTCGTAGTTTTTGTTTTTTTGAAATGGATGTTCATTTTAAACCAGACTTTAACTCTCAAAAGCATACCATATGCTGATTGAAACTTCATATACATTTTAGTAACGTAGACACAGATACCTGACATGACACTGATACCAAAATCAGTAATAACTTTAAAAAAGGAAAGTAATTGAATGTCACACGTGTCCGTCTCAGGCAGCACTTGTCATACGCCGGACATGTCTTCAATCTAAAGTGTCTGTACTACATAGTTTACATACATTTCGATAATTTAGTACTTCTAATTTCGCAGCAAACAAGCACAGCAGATATGTTGGATTTGGCAGTTGAGTACATTAAAGACCTACAAGAACAAGTTCAGGTACAAGAATATTATATACCTTGCCATAACAATGAAGAGAATGATTAAATTCCATCAAAATCTATAATGTCTAACTAAATTTCTTTCACCTTTTGCAGATACTCACAGATTGTAAGAAAAAATGCAATTGTGCAAGTCATGAGAAGAAAAACTGTAAACCTTGTAGCTGATTTAATCCTTTTAGATAGAAAATGGGATAAATTTTTTTGTGTATATATCAAGAAAAAAAATGAGTGTGCCAAAGTTTGCAATTGTAATTATAGAAAATAATGCTGATATTTTCCTAGTATGAGTTTAGGTCCATAAAATTTTGTTTTTCAATTTTCTCTTCTGATTTTCCTTTTAGCTTGATTAAAGCATCATTATATAATCATTATGTACTATCAATTACGTAAAAGAAATTTCATTGCATTGTATAATAATCTTCTAGAAACTGTGATACAGTACTTAATACTGAGTTCTATAAGGATATTAGTAAGGGTCTGCTTAACATACTTGTAGGCCTAAAGAAAATGTTAATGTGAGGTCTTAAGTAAAATTGAATACAATTATTTAATCTTACATTGTAAAAGAAGAAGAAAAACATTACAAATAGAATATGAAGCGTCTAGAATTTAAATCATTCTGTTTACATGGTCCATCTTGAGTTTTCAATTTCTTTTATGTCCTCATAAGTGCTTTTATGTTGTCATGAGTTGTGCTTGTGTGAAATTTAGAAATGAATATGGGAGAATAATGGAGATGAAGAAGATGAACAATGAATCTGGGTCCAATTCCCACATTGCAATTCGTAGCCCGACTCTAATACCATGTGTAAATGAGTTTGGATCTCATACCAAAAGCTAACTCAAAGATAAGGGTATTTAACATATTTAAAAACTCAACAACTTAGAAATATGAACAATGTGAGACTAAAAATAAACTTCAAAACCAACTTCAACAACGGTATGGTAAACACGAGAGAGAAAGTGAAAATTAAATTATAATAAATAGTGGTTGTTGTATTTTAAAGGTAGAGATTGAAAATGGAGAAAACTTGAGAAAAATTTCAATGGAGAGAATCCAAATCCAAAATATAGTTGTAGTAAATTGCGAAAAAATTTGTTAACTCTCAAAGTATAATTATTAAATTCTCAATTAATTAAGTGATATTCGAGTATTGTTAAAAAAGAAAAGTGATATTTGAGTGTGTTTCATTTACTCAGCCTAGAATCTCGATGAAAAACTAATGGGGTGCAAAAGATAAGGAGTAGAGATGCCTTGGAACATCACCAGAATTTCTTCCTAGAATTTTGACATAAAGATACGTTTCAAAGAATATTTTAACATAAAGTTCAAAAACTGTAATGCACATTTTATTGTTTTTCTTTCTCCACCACACTTTGAGAAAATTTGTGACCATGAGTTAAAGGGCGTCTATTCCTTAGAATGTTACCTTCTATTCTTAGGCAGGGCCGTTCCAAGAGTTTTACGAGCCTTAGGCATAATATGAAAAAAAGGGCCGTTATATAATACATCATAATTTTTTTTAGCTCATTGTTGTGCTTTTTAAGCTCTTCATTTCGTTTTTTTATTTCGGTTTTCACTACCAAATAAATGTTTTTTAGACAACATCTGAAAATAAATTAAATACTCTATATACACCAAAACAAAATAAAATATTGTAGAAGTAGAGAAAAATAGCACATGCGAAGTAGACTGAAATATTAAGCACCCCATTTTCAACTAAAATAGAATTTGCTTTATTATGAAAATTATCCCAATTTCTTGAATAATAAATATCGTCGATATTTTTAATATTAGTCAAGCACATTATTAGAAACAAAGGGCCCAAAAAAATATCACCAATTTCTTCGATAATAAATTTTTGAGCATAATATTATTAAGAACAACCAATTTTTTTTATAGGAGGGTGTATATAGAAATTTTTGTGCTACATGGGACATATATAGCAAATCTCACCAAAAGGGCCAAAAACATTAACAGATTTCAGTCCATTTCTTTATCATGTCAAAGATTAGGCCTTTTTAGAGAATTTGGCTATATATACCCCCAAAATCCAAATATTTCTATATACACCCCCCAACTTAATTTTTTTTTGGCCCCCCTACCGACATGGGCCCTAGGCCGTCGCACTCGCGGCCTATGCCCTAGGGCCATCCCTGTTCTTAGGTACATGGATCTAGTTATTGGGTCAAGAAAATTGATCTTCTCCCATTAAGTTTTGCTCACTCCCACATGAAAAGTTAAAAGTATCCATGCGTGACTTAAGTCACGCTCGGTACTTTCAGTGTGAGTTAACTACGCAAGTTTTAATCCAGCGTGAGTTAAGTCATGTTGCGTACTGTTATAGAACAGCAAAGTCCGACACATAACCATTCAATTTTTAAGTGCGATTTTCTTCTTTCTTGCGCCAATCAAAGTCAATTTCTACCCCAAAATAAAGTAAATGTTGATTATCATATTGTATTGCCTTTTTTTGTTTAATTTTTTTTTTTGTTGAGAAAGAGGATTATGAGCTGATTCGGGATGAAAATAAGAAATATGAGACAAAAATATGTCACTCCCTAAGTCAGAGACTTGGCACGGCCGGTGCCACCAGCAGCACGGCCGTGCCAACCTTCAGGATCCACTCTTGCTGCTTCTGCTTCATGGACAAGCTACCTATTAGTTTACTTCTGACCTAAAAGCCCGTGGTTTCTTGTGGAACATTCTAGTGTTATATTTCTTACGGCTTAAGTCATTGTAAACTATAAATAGAGTAGCTAGCTATCACAACAATTCATCTTTTGTTCTTGGAATTCAATAAGTGACAATTGTCTTTCTTAATAAAAGTTCTTCTTTTATTTTCTTGTTATTTTACTTTATGTTCTTCTTCTTCTCTTCTATGTCTACGATGATCATGAGTGAGTAGATTCTTCTTGTCTTGGGATTG
>Ga0228710_1003981_pt1 | contig 23376 bp, 14 predicted proteins | sample MedpolnodulmetaG_FD_177995 | JGI IMG/M metagenome (GOLD analysis project Ga0228710, IMG submission 177995) | Root nodule microbial communities from Medicago polymorpha collected in Santa Monica, California, United States - pink nodules | ecosystem: Host-associated > Plants > Roots > Nodule...
TTAGATGTGAAAAGCATAATTGAATGATTCTTCAGTATTTGTGAGCTTTTCGCAGGATAACTTGCAAACCAAGTAATCAAAGTGCCTAAAATATACAGTCTATTTAACTCCCTTTTGACACTTATCAATTCTCAATAATAAAATAATAGAAATATGTATTAAGTATAAAATATTTCAGGAAATAGAAAAAAATTCCAAAAAAAATGGTTGAAAAAAAAGTAGAAATAAAAAAACATTGATATGAACATTGGTTTTTTCATTTAGAACTAAGAAATCATAAATATAAATCATTTGATACGAACATGAGAATTTTTTTTTTTTCACCGAGGTTAGAAATCATATAATTCATTTTTTTAATAAGGAAAGCATATAATTCATGTCAATGTTGGTGTCATTCAAAATTTTTTTTTTATAGTATATCTGTTATATTTTTTTGAAAAATATTATATTTGTTATATTGTTGGCTATTTAGTTTGTGTCATTTAAAAAGATAAGAATTTATATAATATTTATTATATTTTCTTAAAAGATATTATATTTGTTTTACAGCTGGTATCATTGAAAAAGATAAGTATAATTTGTTATAATATTTTTTTTTGCCATAATAATTAGTTACAATATGAAAGCACAAAATATATATTATTTATACCTATAATTTTAATAAAAATCAAATTAATTATAATCAAAATTTCATAAAAACTACAGTTCATAATTTATACGTTTTAGTGTAATAAGAAGAACGAATAGAGTGCACGTTTAAACGCTAGTAATAATAATAATAAAGGTTTTTTTTATAGAATAATAATAAGGGTTAAATAAGGTTTTTTTCTCTATAAATATAGTCAATTTTATTTTTAGTCCTCTAAAAACAAGTAACATGTTTTGATCTCTAAAAATTTTCAGCACATACTTTTAGTCCTTGTAAAATTAAAATTATTTTAATTATGCTTAAAATTTTAAATTTTTTAATAATTTTTTACATACTTATTTAGAACATCTTACAAAGTTCCTCCACAAAAAAAGAACTCAAAATTTGATTTTTAGGTCTAGATTTTCATTAATTTAATCTTAAAATTTTGGCGTTTAGAAAAACTCATATTTAATTTAGGGAAATGCTAACCGGTGCCCCCGGGGCACTGGTTAAGGATACTAAAAAGGGAAATTATATAGTAATTATTGCATTGAAAACTGTGTAATTAATCCATAAATAAGTCAACAAAGTTTCCTTTTATGGTAATAAATTCCTTTTTTTGTATGCTTAACCAGTGCCCGGGGGCACCGGTTAGCATGACCCTTTAATTTATTACATGTTAATATATTAAAATTTTGTATTAAAGAGTTTCTTATAATGTTATTAACATGTCTGTAAAAAATCATTCAAAAATTTAGAAGTTTAAGCATAATTAAACAAATTTTAATTTAAGAGGGACTAAAATTGCGTGCTGAAATTTTTTATAGGGACCAAAACATGTCACTTCTTTTTATAAGGACTAAAATCAAAATTCTCTATATTTATAGAGATAAAAAATTTATTTAACCCTAATAATAATAATATATAACGGGAAACTGAAGCTATAGGAGGCCTAAGAGGATGTGTTCTTTGTGCCTATAAATGATGGTTAATGAAGTCCTCAGATAGATAATAACTCCTAAAGTTAAACTTGTGTGCATTTTAATTAGTTAGTAAAATGGAGGAAGTACATTTAATGTGAACATACAGAAGGAAAGTGGTAAAAAAAGGAAGGTTAAAGTGTTAAATTTGATTAATGTGCAAGAAGTTCCTCCACTAGACTTTGGATATGTAATTCTTACATTAATATATAAAAGCAAATTATATTCTTATAGGTATAATAGCTTCAAGAGAAGATAAACATATTTACTTTACCTGTTATCATTTTTATGATTCTTGAAGGAAAATAATGATTAATATTAAAATATAAAAACAATGAACCAGATTAAAATAGAGACTGAAAATGGTATAGCTATGTATAAAACAAACTCCAATGTATAATATGACATTGCATGCATGAGTTAAAAAAGATAGCTATATGTATAAGGCTTCTAAATCTCCCACCCTACCCAAGACACGTCTTGAAATGTTTAAACAAGCATTATATAGAATCATAGAAACTAATGATTTTGATCATTTGCAAAGATGCGTCCCAAATCATTTTGTTCCATTTGGGACATAATCCAAAGACGACTTTTCCGTTGGTGTCAGAACACTCTCTTCAACCACCTTCCTTGCTGGGACTGACAAGCGGCCTTCTTTTTTGTTCACATTACTCGTGGTCAGAATCTTCTGGATCACCAATTTCACCTCACTTCCTTCCATTTGTTCAATCTTTTCTTTAAATGTGAATGGAAGCTCAGGTTGCTCTTCTTGTACCAGCTGGTTCTTGCGTTTCTTTGACGGCTTTCTTGATTTTTCATTCTCTTCTTGATCTTCTTAATTGAAACTTCATTGGATGAAGTACTCTCAAGAACAGCCTCTTTATTCTTCATATCTTTTGCCAATATATTACTTATTTGTTTCTTGATTATTCTTTCCTTGATATTTGTAGCAAAAAAAACATCCTTAAACTTTGAAGAAAGAATGCGGTAATCTCTTCCCTTTGATTGCTCGCTTCGCACTTTCTTCATTGTTATTTTTTTAGAAACTTGGTTGCATCCAACAGCAGGGAGATTGTTATTTGAATGAACAAAGCCATAGTTCGAATCTTTCAAAAGCCCGAATGCTTCAATCACCATACACTCATTGCCAACGGAACCTAATAGGTTTGATGTGCAAACCTTAGTGTCCATTTGTTGAAACCTTAGTGTCCCTCAACGTGAGAGAGTGAGAAGCCCTTTCTGCTGTTTTTAAAAGTGAGACAGATGGAGAACCCTTACTCTCTATATTATATAGTTAGGGTTATATATAATGGATAACATATAGCCCGATGCTGAAATATATATAGAAAATATATATTTTTTAGCTTAAATATAGGGGATGAGTTTGTTATATGTTTTTTTTTTTTGACAATTGTTATATGTTTGTTATATGTCTGTTATATATATATTCGGCCCATTTATTGAAAAAGCTAATATAAAAAATCTGCTAATAGCTTGGCAATACAATCTAGTTTTTATTTATGCTTCCGATCACACACTTCCTTTGATATATTTATTTATATTAAGTAACTCTTTGTTTAAGGACTTACGATCTTATTAATAGAGCGCATCCTCATTACAAAATTAATATCTTCATCTTAATCACATGATTTGGACTATTAATATCTTCATCTTAGATCACTTTGTTAAATTTATTTATTCTTTTCCTCCTTTTTTGGATACTTATCTTTTTTTTTTTTTAAGCAAATGGGGTGCAAATGATGACAACTGCAACACCCTAGATATATAGATAAAAGCGAAAAACAAAAAGAGAGGGGGGACATGAACCAAAACCCTCTACGGCAAACAAGCTAAAAACTCATAAAAGAGAAGAAAATAAAAAACAACGAAATCAAAAGGAAAACAAAAGAGAGCAAGTAAAGGAAACAAACTCAAAGAAAGTCTTCGAGTCAATAAGGTAACTTACCCCCCTAGAGCGGGTATTGTGAACATGAAAACCCTTCTTCAAATTTTATTTTTTTTTGGCCTTTTTGGATACTTATCTTAGAAGTTAGTGAACTTACTCATTCTGCTCTATTGGTACTCTTCTGTCACACATGTTTGATATATACCCATACTGTTCTCTATAGTTGCTATTTTACCTTGTTATTATACTTGACATATTTGTGATCATTTCAAGTAGGAATGACCTTTGCTTACCGAAGATTTAATCAGACAAAAAGAGGAGTTTGTGCTGCGAACTGAGAGGTTTGTACACCAACTGAGATTCATCTTTGACCTAGTTTGTTACCTTACATTCTAAATCCAGTTTATGTTTCCCGAATTTACTGTTTTATATTACAAACTTTCCGACTAAGTAATTAATCGAATCTTTCTTTTCGATTGAATATGTCTTTTGAATATTTTTGGCATGATCTAAACCTATCACCTGTTGACTTGTATCTATGACATATCTCTTGTCTTTTTAAATAATATATAGAAATTGAATTGATGAACTAGTTGGTCAGCATAATATTTGGATAATGTTATTTTGTAATTTATTGATGATCATGTGTATGTTTCACATATGACTACTGACTAGTATAGCAAATGCTGGGTTCATTTAACTGCAGATGTGCATCCATTATGAAATACCTTAAATTTTAGCATCAACTAAGCTTTCAAGGTCAGATTATTCCTTGAAGTAAACTTTTCTTGCCAGTATGAATGCAAACGTCTTGAGTTATTTCTAACTTTCATCATATTGTAGGATGCGAATCATGTGTGTATTTTCGAGGATTTTGTAAGATGGCATGCATCGCCTGATTGAGGACAATGGCGAGTCATTGTCGACCAGAGGCCAGCTAAGTCGGCGTATGCAAAAAGAGGGTCTCCTATTGGTCTCACAATTTTTTATTTCGTTCTACTTGAAGCAAATATAACTTATTCGTTGTATCTTGGCACCAATTGTGAGAACACGATTGCTTTATGGTTATAAATTTTTCCATAATGTAGTTTTTTGTGCCTTTGATCACCAAAGAGGTCGTAGTTTGGTCGGTAGTGACGAAGGTATCATGGAGTCTACACTATATATGGTAGAAATGGCTGACAATAGAATGTCTTATACAATGGAATTTGAACATTTTTTTTGAATATATTGGCTTGTAGAATCAGCCTCTTGCATGTGTAAGGTAACTACCTACAATTGACTCACAAATATTTCCTAAACTCGAGCTTATAGGACTAAGTTGTTCTCAGTGTCAGTCATTCATATTGGCTTTGGTCTTTCAAGTTTAGTATTCCCAACTTCCTTGAATACCGGTTGAAAGTCTTTGCATCTTATGTGTTTACATCTTTCTGCATCTATGTAAGGTTTAAATTGCCTAAATTGAACATCAAATAACATATGGTAAAGCATATGCAGATGAGTGAATTTAGATTCTATCTTAGTGTTACTATAGTACAATCTGTTAGAAATATGTGCTACCAACTATCAAGTGTCAAACTTTTGCATATGCACCACTTAATAACTTTTATGTCAAAGTATAAAATTTCATAGAAATCAAAACTAATTGACACTTGAAAGTATTACTTTACCTTTAACGGCATGTCATTTAAAATATACAGATATATTCACTATTAATTAAGATTAGATAACTCTCTAGTTCACGGTCCAACCAATGTTCACAATATTTGAAATTACATACATGTTAATCATGAAGACAACACCACAACCCTTTCAGAGAAACAAAATGAACACAATACCACATGATTTTATGATTCGAGTAGCAAAATACTCTTCAATTTATTTCTTCAACTCCTAATGTAATGTAGAATACCTTTGACATGCTTTTGGGATTTAAGACATCCTTTGGTAGTCTATACTTTATTTCTTCATTATGATTAATCTTCGAACCTCCGTAACTTCCTCAAAACACCAATTTGATCGGATCAACCTACTGGTTTAAACCAAAGAGACCCCAACACCTTATAGAGTTTTCAAGTTAGGGAAATAAAATGACAATGACTATTTTCAATGACTATTTTCAATATATTACAAACATCATCCAAACTATTAGTAAATCAGAATCCTATAAATCCTAAAATAAAATGACAAAAGACTATGTAAAACACTACAATAGTAGTTATGACGATGAGTCATCAATCTTCAAATACAAATCAATATTGTAAAGCTTGATTTTGATTCAACTATCAAAATATGTCTAACGAGTTTTAATTCTTCAAATAGAATTTCACCATCAAGATCATCAAAATTATCATGTTTTAGATTTTGTCCAAAAAATACTATCATATTTTAGATCAATTTTAAAATATTTAAAACATAACTAGACCACGCACGGGTCATATCAACTATAATATACAAGAATAAAGTATACCACATTATAGATTTGACCCGTAATTGAAATTAAAATACCTCTAGTGTTTTGTAAAAAAAAAGGAAGATTTAGAAAGTCGATTAAAAATGAGATTTTCCCATTAACATGGTAAAATTGGTTGTTTACAAAAATGTTAATTTAAAATTTAGGCTTAATAAGGTCTGAGAATACTTTTTTTCTTTAAAGGGAATTTTTTTAGGGGTTCAAAGGGAACATATAGTTACAAAATGTGGAGCATATTACATCTATTTAACATATATATAATAAATATAACCAATTTTAAAATGTGGAACATATTGAATACAACCAATTTTAAAATCATTAGTTATCTTTTTTTTGTTGTTGTGCGATGCACGAGTTTTGTAGAATTTCGTATATGAATATCATATTGATTATACATTCAATGCTATGCTATAAACGACTTCAAAAAGCAACAAAAAAATACAAAAATTGCACCAATTTAAGCTATTAACTTTACTTTCTTACCAAATAATATTATCAGGTTGTGTTACTGAATTTCTTCTTTCTCAACCTTCATATTTGATTACATTCATGTTAAAAGAACAACTAAAATAAGCAAATTGAAAATGGTAAACATGTTTGAAAAGTCAAAGGGAGAAAACAAAGTAGTGTTATAGTCTAGTTAACGATTTTTGCAAATAAAAAGTCAGAATAAATAACTTCAAGTAATATAATATATGAGAAACAAAGAAGCCGACAAAATTACACTAAAAAGTGAAGTTTCTAATGATAAAATTATCATCTAAATCATTTAAATTATCAACAATTTTAAAAATGCAACTTTAATACCGTAACACTTAGTAAGCATACACCAAGAAACTGATCCTAACCGCAAGGGCTATTAAATCTATAAAAATGAAAAGAAAAAGGAACTGCTAAGAAATATGAAAAGCAACTTTTATGTGGTAAACGAAGTAAAATAATAATAATAATAATAATAATGAAAAAGAATAATAAGAGATTTTAAGTCATTATCACAGTTTTTTTTAGGTTAGAATTAGAGTTAAGTATAGTTTGACCGGTTAAGATTTATAAATAAGAGATTTTAAGTCATTATCACAGTTTTTTTTAAGCAAAAGAAAAAGAATAATTTTTTTTCCTGTACATGTATGGTGCAGGTATTTTGAAAGTTCTGATGAAATTTAAAGTTTAATTTTAACCATCAAATTTCTAATGAAAAGAGGTAAGTAATAATCAGAAACTCAATTAGAAGGTAAGGAAAACATATGAAATATTGGTATAAAAAGATATCAAACCTAGATACTCTTGAGCAAGAATAAGTTTTGAACTTAATATAAATCTGAGAATTTTACTTTTGATTAAGAAATTCAGGTGTTACAAATTTTACTTAAAAGAACAAGTGAAAAAACACGTAGTATATCATTAAACTTGAATTAAAAAAAATTGAAATTTGAAAAATCGGACAAAACTAGTTTTTCTTCATAGTCATTTCTTAAACATGACTCTTGGAATCAGGCATAGCATCTCCAAAAATACTACTAACCACCAAATACAAGCTTATAAATAAATCACAAAAAAAAACAAAAAACACAACCAATTACATAAATGAATTTTGAATTTTCTCTTTGTAGTTTTTCATGTGTATGATATGAATATTCTAGTCATATATTTCTTATGATAATTAATATTATATAAGTTAGTCATAAATACAAAATGATTGTAAATTATAACATTTATTACATTTATGTATTATTATCTATCAAATAATATATATTCACATAAATTTTATAACGTTCTAATTTTTTTGGGCAAACTCTAATTTTTGCAATTACTACTTAGAAAATAAACATAAATTATTTCTTTGATCTTTTATTTATCTTCATATGTTCATTTATGTTTTCCTTTTTTTTCCTTTTTTTTTTTAATCTTTTTGCACATTAGCTCTTATCTATGTGATAATTTTTTTTGTAGTGATCAACTATACAATCAATATTATTGAGAATTTTCACAAGAATCATTAGCCATCTTATAACTAATTCTGATATACAAGATTGCTAATCTTTCAAGTTGATCAAGATGTCCATCATAGTTTCTAGGTGATTCAACTCATTAACATATTGATAATATAGCAAACCAAATAAAAAAAGGCAAGACAGAGAGTTTTTAACTCTTTCAAAAAGAAAAAAAAAGGAGAGTTTTTAACTTAAACCTAATGATTCAAGAGCCGCTTTTATACTGGTGCTATGAATTCTACGAAAGCTCAGATGATTTCGGACATGTTGGGCTTTTCCGTGGGAACCGTACCGTTCATTTGTCTGGGGTGCCCCATTTTTCTTGGCAAGCCTAAGGTTACCCACTTCCAAAGTATCACCGACCGGATCAAGACCAAGCTATCTACATGGAAGGGTTCTCTGCTCTCCATCATGGGTCGGGTTCAACTGGTTAAGTCTATTATTCACGGCATGTTGGTCTACTCTTTTCATATTTATATGTGGCCGCGACGCCTGCTTCGATTATTGGATACTTGGATTAAGAACTTCATTTGGAGCGGTGACGCTCTCTCAAGAAAGGTTTGCACGGTCTCTTGGAAGCGTATCAGTTGTCCGTGGGCGGAAGGTGGGTTAGATTTGAAGCCAACACGCATGATTAATGAGGCCTTAATTTTAAAGTTATCTTGGAATCTCCTGGCAACTGACTCCCAATGGGCAGCGCTCATGAAACGTAGATTTTTCATTAATGGTAAACCTCTTCGTCATTATATTAAATCTTTTGTCTGGTATGGCGTTAAAATTCACATTGACACGGTTCTTGCTAATTCCTTGTGGATTGTGGGATCGGGGGATTATATATCGCTTTGGAATGACAATTGGCTTGGTGTCCCTCTTGTTGATTTATTTAATGTTGATCCGTTTTTCCATCCCGGTTTCACTGGTAAAGTGTCGGACATTATCTTGGATGGCGGCTGGAATTTGCCTCCAACACTAATGGTTGATGACGTGACAGATAGGCTTGCCTCAATCGTTTTACCACGGGTTCCTCTCCCGGACACCTTTGTTTGGTCTCATGCAGCAGATGGTAAGCTCTCCTCAAAAATGGCACTGCAATTTCTTAAACCAGCAGCCCCTAAGCTTCCATGGACGGAACTTATTTGGAAGGGAGGTATCCCTCCTTCTCATTCTTTCACTTTTTGGCGTCTAATGCATAGAAGAATGCCTACAGATGAAAATCTCCGGACTCGTGGCTGTATTATTGTCTCTGTGTGTTGCTTCTGCTTACGTACAGATGAATCGTCTGAACATATATTTCTTCAGTGCCCCTTTGCAACAAGTCTTTGGAATTGGCTTGGCGGTAAGCTCAACTGTGCTATTGATTGTACTTCGCCTCTCTCTCTCCTATCTTGCATCCCTCCTCAGTGCTCTTCTCAGATTGCGGATATATTCCTAGCTGCAGTTATTCATACGGTCCATACGATTTGGAGAGCTAGGAATGATTTAAGGTTTTCTTCTAAAGCTACAACCTTTCACTCTGCAAAGGTGCGCATTCACTCATGGGTGGCTATGTCTGGTAACACCTCGAGTGGAAAATGCTTACCATCGGACTCTCCTCTGCTAGACTCTTTTGCGGTTGATTCACATTGCCGTACTGTAAAAAATATCATTCCGGTGTTGTGGAAGGCTCCTACGGCTCCTTGGGCGAAGGTCAACACTGACGGTTCCGTGATTGCTGGTCTTGCGGCTTGTGGTGGGCTGTTCAGAGATGCTATGGGAGCTTTTCTTGGTGCTTTTTGCTGTAACATTGGGGAGGCTTCGGTTTTCCATTCTGAAGTGACGGCTATTATCTTAGCCATGGAGCATGCGGCAGCCAATAGGTGGTGGAATATTTGGTTGGAAAGTGACTCAACTAGTGCATTGCAGATTTTTTCAACCCCTTCCTTAGTTCCAATCTCGCTTTGGAACAGATGGTTTAATGCTCGTAGCCTTGGAGTTCAAATTATTTCTTCGCACATATTTCGTGAGGGTAACTATTGTGCAGACAAGTTAACGAATAGGGGTCATCTCATACAGGGTTCTGTTTGGTTAGACTCGTTGCCCACGGAGTTGCATTTTGTTTTTTTCCGAGATCGGGTTGGTTTGCCTAACTACAGGTTCCCTTAGATTCTTGTCGGTTGTTGCATCTTTTTCTTTATTTTTGATTCCGAGGGTCTTGGCCTAGTCCCCCTTCTTCTTGTACAGTTTTTCCCCTTTTTTTAATAAATTTTAGAGTTTGGCGGCATAGGATGGAGGGTTCTCGGGGTGCCAACCTAGTTGGGATGTCGTTGTTCTCTCTTGATGTCGGTCCTCTCTCCTCGCTTAGCAAAAAAAAATGATTCAACCACCGCACATTCATTGCCAACATAACCTAATAGGTTTTATGTAAAATATTCTTTTTACAAGGATTTATGTAAAAATTATTTTCCTTGTTTTATTTATTTATATATTTAATATATGGGGTTGTCAACTTACTCCCACATAAAAACATGGAGGAGTAGTTTGTTACTAGAAACTCATTTTCTAATATTTTAAGTTAGTTTTAAATAAAAGGTTTCCGTAAAATTACCATACGCTAAAGTCTTTTACTTGTTAAGGTAAAAGCGAATTAAAGTCCGAATACATACTTAAAATTGCATAAAAGAATAAGAATGTTTGGAAAAAAATCAAGTCATTTTCCAGTAAAATAAATAACTAAAAGTGGCATCATCATTTTATCTCTTTGACCTTTCCCATTTGTTTTCATAGAGGTTTGTACTACTGTGATAAAACACAACAATCGTGACATTAATCTCGTAGCGTGGTCGAAAATAGATTCCTCAAAAGCACCGTCCTATAGTCTACACGTTATTATCCGTTTGAAATGTTAAGTATGTATGGATTTAACAAGTAGACTATCATTGCTCTCTAATTTACTAATACATATAAAGAGGAGGAGGATATATGGATTTATTTACATTGTCCATAATCCGAGTTTGTTTTTCTTCTTTTTATTAATTATAATAAAAGATAACATGGTGTCGTTCATCTTAAACAACAATCTTGCAGTGTTTCAATTCTATAATTATTTGAAGTTATTTATCAATTCTTTGAAGTAATAAGTTGCATTGCTTTCTTACTTTGATCCCAAAACACCGATATCAACTCAGTTCAACCGAATTTTCTAGGCTTAATTATAAATGGTTAGATTAAAATAAAATGAATATGGGATTTAGAGTAACTCAATAGTTACTTTTGGAGTCAGAATATCTCCATATATATATATATATATATATATATATAACTCAAACTCTGATCCGGGTGGACCTAGAGATGGTTGGTTAGCTGAGATTTGTTGTGTGGAGGGATTAAGTTTTAATCAATCTGTCGTGGATCAGGTTATGTTGAGTCGTTAGTTGTTGGTTCTTCTCCACCAGATGAGGGCGGCATACTTGCACGTGCTTCGCGTCTAAGTCATAAGGGTTCAAGAGCTAAGCGGCTACAATGTGGGTAAGAAGTTGATAAATGTTAGAAAGTAGTAAATACATGATATATATTAAGCACTTTTGGTTACTTGTTTTACAAGTTATCCAGGGAAAAGCCATGAAAATGTGATAAATTGCCTTATTATGCTTTTTATATCTTACTTGATCCAATTGTGCAGGAAAAGGGTGAACAAGACAATAATCAAAGAAAGAAAACTTGAAAGACTTGCAAAGGTAAACTCGCCACAATGAGTAGAGTTTGTCACAGCGAAATAGTTCCAAAAAGTCACATTGCGAGTCAACTTGCCAGGGTGAGAGGAAGGTGAGCAAAAGGCGAGAAAGTTTCGGAGACCCCAGGTTTTCAAAGGATCAGAGCTCGACATGGCGAGCAAATCTCGCATGGCGAGATAAGGTGGTTTTGGGATACTCAAAGCTGACGTGGCAGAAACCCAATGGAGAAGCAAGGTCAACTCGCCATGGCGAGCATATCTCGCCTGCCGAGTTCTTAAAATTATGCAAAAGTATATAATAAATATAATATATAAATTAATAATAGAGAAGCAAGGTCAACTCGCCTGTCGAGTTCTTAAAATTATGCAGAAGTATATAATAAATATAATATATAAATTAATAATAGAGATAATGATGGAGTTTGTTACCTGATATCACTGTCACAATATGCTCCACTGCCTTAGGAATAGATTCTGCAACAACCAGAAGTTATGCGCTCCACTCCTTAGGTTTAGGAACAGAAGTTCCTCACTTGTATCTGAAATCATTTTAGTATAAAAGCCCATTTGTACATTTTAGAAAGATATCTTATCACTTTTAGAGAGAGAAATAGAGCGAATTTGAGAAAGCTTCATAGGGCAAGAGTGTTAGAAGGTGGATTCTTCAAGAAACTTTGAGAAATCAAGATCTTAGCATGAATCTTCATCATTTCTTCCATTGTTGTAATCTTATCGTGACAATGATCAACTAAATCTCATTTGTTGGGATTAGAGGTACTTGATCAAGCTAGTATGTAATCTTTTGATCTTTGAGATATTTGATTCTAACATTTTTTTTTATATTGAGATTGTTCTTGCAATTTATGCTTATGTTTGATTTGAATTGTTATTGAAAAATACTTTTGAATCTAGGGTTAGATAATCTTCTATCAAAACAAGAATTCTAGGCATAGGATTTGTGTTTCGATAATCACACAAAGTATCAGAACTTAATGCTATCGGATCATTCAATAGATTGAGAAATCGCCGATTAAACGATACGATTGATCTCACAATATCATTTAGACATGAATGATGTTGTCGGGTGATGCGTGGTAATATAAATTAAAGGCTAGAAGCCGTATATGTGATTATTAGAGTATATGCGAAGCTTGATCGACGAACTCTAATCCCAACGCTTTTACACCTTATTAATCTCCGTTTTTATTACCGCATTTTAGTTCAATAGTTTTTGTAACAAACAATCAATCAAACCCTAACTTAAAATGATAATCGATGTTGAACGGTTTAAGATATCACACTAGTCCATGAGGAGACGATAGATTACTAGGTAAATTACTACATCATAAGTGTCATATCTGAGTCAGGCTAATGCCTGGGTATAAATAGCGGGCAAGTAGGGCTTGGAGGTAGCCGTAAGCAACTCCCGACTTTGGTGGTGAGCAATTTTCGGCCTGCGTGAGCGTGAGTAACTTCCGGACTGATGAGCAGCACAACCCGCACAATGATATCATCTTCTTAGTGGTCCTAGATCAGATCCGAGCGAAATCGAATTGGGTCTTGTGCTAGTCCACAACAAATTCATTCAAATATTTATGCCTACAAAATATATTTTCTATATTTAATGGAGTTGGGCCTATTGAAATTGGTGTGGGCTTATTGAAATTGGTGTTTAGAATCCAAAGGGTATGTATATGGACCTAGTGAAGGATAGAGTTTTCTTTTTATATGTTTCATATATTTAAGAAAATTGATGTTCACACATAGTCCTTCGGTAGTTAACTGTCGCCAAGATTCAAACATAAAATTGTCATTATTAACATTTATTGATTTTGATTGTTTCAATCATTATTTTGGTACATTTCAAACAATTGCAGTATTATACTTATGCATATATACCTTAATAAGAAAAACATTTAAATCTTGACCAAAAAAAATAAAGAACATTTAAATCCTCAAAAAACATTTTAATAAATGTAAAAATTAAGTATTTGAATATTGTTTTGCACAATACTTAAACAAATAAAAAAATCGTTGTGCATATGTGCGATATAGCTTATAAGCATTGATAGTATTTGATTTAGTTAACTTTTATCATTACTAGCACCAAAAGAAATCCGCAGATCAACAACTATAACGTAAAACAATTAAATTAAACAATTCATCTTTAAACATAAATTCATATAGCACAATTTTTTTTTGTTGTTTCTTTGTGAGGCCAGATAAAACGCGATTTAACTGAAGCGAATATGTATTCCCAATCAATCAAACAAAGTAGCAGTAATAACATATAAATGATGATACACATAATGATAAAATATTCTAGATTAATTGTAAGATATGATCAACTGATTCTGATCATTTTGTTTGCAAAAATATTGCACCATCAATGACAAAAATATTACTCCTTAATGAAGAAGATATGGCTCCTTTAAAAATATTTTATCAATTCCTTCAATTTTGTTTTTTTATCACCATTAATGCGTTGATCCTCTTCCTTTTGTTAATACTGGTGATGAGTGTTGACTTTCCTCTTTGAGCAACCGAAAATTTGGGGTCGAGACAGAACAGATATGATCGACTTAAGTGCCGATGGATATAATTGAATTTCGGCAATTAACTACTGCCGGTTAACTTCCGCGGCAGTTAATTGCCGAAGAGATATTTCGGTATTTTACTAGTGTGTTTGAGCCAAACACTATGTGTGAATAACAATTTTCTATATTTAATGGATATATTGGCTCGTAAATATAACGAAGTATATAAATTAGTTTTTTTTTAAAATTTATATGTATTTTGTGCCTTCGCTGACTTGTGCTTCGTCTTACGCCGGTGTTATTCACAGCTTCACCGATAAGATACATAAATCATCCTTTTATGGCTTCTGGAATTTGACAACTCCGTCCAAAAAATTGAAAGATACAATTTGGTTTTAACCAATCCATCTAATGATGACGTCAAAATCTTTTCAAAGATAGACATACCAAATCTAGTGGTATATTATTATTCAAGACAATCTCGCAATCCTTACAAATTAATAAAGTTTAGTACGGGTTTGTTTATAGTGATAGTTGATGTAAATCCTAAATCCCTTACGTGGTTATATGCATTGCACCTGAATCAAATAGCACATTTCTGTATTTCTCTTATAAGAGACATGTAACCTCAAATAAAATCCCTCTATTCAACTACTTTTGTTTTACTCTTTTAATAGTCTTGAGACGATTAGCTTGTGAGTTCGTTTTCACATAGTAACTTCATTCTTTTCCAAACATTTTATACTCACATGTCCATGATGTTGAAGCATAAAGATTTGTTCTCCACGTATTGACTATTGTAGTAATTTTGACAACATTTCCCACATCTAATTGGTATTTGAGATGAAAATTCTTAAACAATCCAATTGTTAACCTTCTTCTTGATGAAGTCACATTCTATGGGTGCTAAGGTTGAATTTCCTTTACCAACCATAACAATTGGCCTCTTGACTTCAACATTTCAACCATCTCCTTGAAAGGATCCTCGTATTGTTGGCTCTTATACATCATAATCCCAAAGTTGTCTCATTCAGCTCCAACGTAAACAACAGTGGAAAGATTCAACTCCAAAATTAAAAGTCGAGGCTTGATGAAAACTTGTCTATCAAGAAAAGATAAACATCTTTATAAGTTGAATTGATTTAAAAACAAATGAAAATATTTAAAAATGGATGGACAATTGAACATACCATTCATTTTTAAGAACAACTACTAAGTAGATTCAATACGAGAGATTCCTTCGTTCAATCGTGAGATCAAAGCAAGTCTTAAGAATGTATCAAGTATATTAATAAAAGTTAGACAACAAATAATTGAATTTGAAACATATTCATAACGATGAGGTTTTTGGTTGAGCTAAGTTACTATAATTTGATACACGTAACTAACTGAGTTAATTATCCAGTTTAATTTGATTCATATGGAAAAACAAAAACATCAAACCAAATCAAACCCCTTTGATTGAGTGAAAAATTGGCCAAAACACATTAAACCAAAGAAGGTTTCTTACGGTTTTCGGTCCGAGATAGTTTGATTTGTGATTTTCCTTTTGGTTGGTTCAATTTTGAAAACAACATCTAACTAAAATCAGATAGTTTGACCTTCGTTGATAATCAAGAAATAACGACATTCACATGATGCCAAACTTTGGTGGTGTATCTAAACACAAAGAGTGCTTCAAAGAATTTACTCTAAAAACAACTTACTAAAATTTCAATATAAAATATAATAATTATAATACTAAATAATAATATTTTCTAGTTGGTAATAATACATTTTTTTTCTCAAAAAAATCTAATAATACTAATATTTAAAAAATTAATAAAACACACAATATTTGAGTTTGGAAAATAAGAAAAGAAATATAGAAAGACAATAATATCGAAAAGAAAGGGAAGTTAATTATCAAACAATCTTAGTACACAAAGAAGAAAAGTAAGCAATACATTATTCTTCCCTCGTCGGCGCCGATCTCTTCCTTTCCCTCTCAGGTTAACCTATTTTCCATTCACCCATTTTTGTTCTAACCTTATAGATTTTAATTCTGTTATTATTATTGATGTTGTTTTGAAACGGAATCGATTGATTTATTGATTTATAATGTTGTTGATGAAATTTTTATTTGTTGAATTAGGTTTGAAATTGAGCTTAAGTAATCATGTTTGGTGTCGTTAAACGAAGGGTTGCTTCTGGAGGCACATCTTCGGTAAGAATTTAGTTTCACTATTCTTTCTAAGATGGAATTTCTATTTTTTAATTTTTGTTTGTTGATTTATGGATTTTTAAGTTGTTAAATTTAAGTGAAAGCTGATTCCTTTGTTTTATATACTTCAGTTGCTGAAAATTCGGTCCGGCACAACTAGAGTTTCTTCTGTTCTGGAAAAAGAGGTATTTTTTCTGTACCATAAAGTTTCAATATTATTTTTTTCTTCATGTAGTATATGTTTGATATCAGAGTGAGTTTTTTCATAATCACTACACCGTGTGAGGCTAGCCACTTTGATACCAAACATACACGAAAATCATTACCTGACTATTATTTTTGGAATGTGTGTTTAAAATTGCAACTCACTAATGTTACCAAATTTTTATGGTTGTGACCATGTTTGGATAAACAAATTATTTTGCAGGTTGTACCCTAATGTGTAAATGTGTTTTGTTCCTTGCTATAGGATTCTGATGATTACCAGAGTTATAGTATAAGCGCTAATGAATAAGCTGTTTTTCGAACAAAATAAAGTAAAGCTAAGGGTGCGTTTGTTTCAGCTTTAAAAAAAAATAGATTTTGAGTTAAAAGAATTTAGGGATTTTTTTTAGAGATTTTTTAAAAAAATCTAAAGCTATTTTTGTTTGTTTACTAACATAAAAATCATTTTTTTAAGATTTGAAGCTCTTACACTTGAGCTCCTTGTATTTAGAAAAAAATAGATTTTTGAAAAGCTACTTGAAATAGCTTTTCATTTTGAGGCTAAAAATGATTTTTTTTAACAAAATAAACACTACAAAAATAAAAAAAGTGATTTTTTAGTTAAAAAAATAGTTTTTTTTTTCTTTCAAAAAAAACCCAAACAAACGGGCCCTAAATTGCTTTTGTATAATCTACTAGTTTCTTTCATAAGCTATCCTGGAGAGCTTATGAAAATATGCTGTAAACAACTTATGAACATCAGAAGATGTCATAAGCTGTTTTTTTAACAAGTTCTTCCAAACATTGTCACAAGTGCTGATGCCAGCAAATAAACTTAAATAAGTCAATGCAAATTGGTCATGTATATGATAAAAAAGGAATCTTAATTTTAAGTCATGGGAGACTCATGTCCCGTCTTCATCTTTTTATTTTAATTTTATAATTTCAACGTGGTAGTGTAAGGATTTCCCTTATACTTGATTGAAGTTATTAAAGCATGCTATTTGCTAACTGATGTAACGCTTTTTATACGAAATGCCCACATTTGCTACATTTGCTCACGTGACGCTGCTTAAAGTACAGATTACACAATACAAATTGTTTGGGATAATCTTGTTCTGTGTGGAGGATGTCTTATTGCTATTATTTCTCTCTACCCTAAAGTTTTAATATTATTTTTTTCCTTTCTAAGATGCAGTTTATGTTTGATATAACAATGCTACCATGATTTTGACAAACCCACCGTGTTACCAAACATACACACAAATTATTACGAGAGTGTGTTATTTTTGGTATGTGTGTTTACTGTTCATCCTGCGTGAAATTGCAACTTACTAATCTTGCTAAACCTTTATGATTGTATTTGATACAAAAGAATCATAACTTTAAGTCATGGAAGACTCCCATCCATGAGTTGATCTAGTTATTTTCATTTTATAACTTCTTTTGAAAATAAAGATGTTAAATGGACACAGAGGGTTGACAAAAATATGGCACCGCTTTGTGTATTTTAGTAATCCGTGTAACGGCGGTATAGGATGAAAAAGTGAGATAGAGATAGATCTATACCGTGTCTAAAATTTTGTGTTTAAATAACACAACTCTTTGAAAATAATGTCTTCTCTGTGATCCTAGATTTTTCTATGGTTTGAAAAGAAATTGGTGAAAATTTATTATGTTTGTGACTGGTTCACTCCAGTGTTTGGCTTTTATTTGGGTTCTCTTGTGTGAGATGTTTGTGCATGTAATTGTGCAATTTCAACATGGTAGTGCAAGGATTTCCCTTTTACTTAGTTGAATTTATTAAAGCATGCTATTTGCTAATTGATTGTGGCGAAGCATTTTTTATTAACTGCCCACATTTGCTAACCAGACACTGCTTAGAGTACAGACTACACAATACAAATTTATTGGGATAATTTTGTTCGGTGTGGAGGATGTCCTATTGCCGTTATTTTCTCGTACACGCACTTGCTTCTCATCTCTATATTGAATTCTTCTCTTCTATAAAAAAAATTACATTTATTGGAATGGTTAGCGTACCTGCTAATGTGTTTTATCTCTGGCTTTTTACCGCTAGGGTGTATGTCCTCATATTTTCATTGTCGGAGTACTTTGTTTGTGTTTAGGATTTACTTATTAGTTATTTCCTTGGTGGGTTCTTACAACTCTTTTTATTTTGCTTAAGAGATTGCATTAAGCTCAGGAGGATGTGGGAATGTCCGAAATTTCTGTCGTATAACACCTGGTACTTTTGTGCTTTTTTTTTTTTAAGCAAAATTTGTTAGCTGGTACAGGTTAAATGATCATGCAGTTGTGCAATTCATGAACAATCCTTTTTCTTTTTGCAGGACGCTGGATTAATTCAAAACCTATAAGGTTAGTGGTTCCTTTATTAGTCATAGGCAGTATTACTGTAGGATATTTAATTTATAAAAACATGTTGGCTCATAACTAGATAAATGAGTCAGTCATAGTAATATTTAGTTATAGTAATATTTAAGTTGCGGAAGCCAGGACAAATAAGATCAAGCACTCCAATAACCTTCTAACATTAAAATCAGGTTTGAACTTTGGATTTTCAACAACAGACATACGTAAATAAATTTCTCGAATAAAAATAAAATAATTTGTGAATATTTCCCATTTCGAACCAAACAGGCTTTTCAGGGGAAGGAAATGAAAAAGTGGTAGTAAAATTAATTGTTTGAAAATGAAATAATGGAATTGTTCTCAAAACTGAGCAAACTCTTAAATTTTCACTATTATAGATCAAAAGTGTAGCACTATTTCTTTGCCTTCTATGTTAGCTGCCATTTTTACACTTTTTCTTGTATGTTGATAGTTTGTTATGCACATTAGCGTATCATATCGTGCATTCATCGTCAGATGATAGCCAGGCTTTTACATTTAATGGCTCTTTTTTTCCGGAAGGAAGCATGGAAATTCAAAATTTGTATTTTCTGTAATATACTTTCATCTATACTCAACATATTTTGTTGATTAACTTCTCATATGTAGTTTGGGGTGCAACAGTAATAAGTCAACTTTGTTTATCTATTACTATTCAGGGGAAGAAAATGAAAAAATGGTACTAAAATTAATCATTAGAAAATGAAAATATGGAATTTCTCTCAAAATTGAGCAAATGCCTAAATTTTCACTATTATATATCGAAAGTGTTTGCACTATTTCTTTGCCTTCTATATTCTTTACTCCTTAGCTGCCACTTTTACACTTCTCTTGTATATTTGTAGTTTTTTCTTATGCACATAAGCATCTCATATCATGCATTCGTCCTCAGATGATAACCAAGCTTTTAAGTTTGGTGGTGTTACAGTGTTAGTAGGGGCATTGGTGTCGCAGACAAACACATTAGATGGCATTTTTTTTATTAGGAAAAGCATGGAAATTCAAAAAATGCATTTTCTGAAATAAACTTTCATTTACACTCCAACATATTTTGTTGAGTAACTTCTCACTTGTAGTTTGGGGTTCAACAGTAATAGGGCAACTTTGTTATTTCAACCTGCGTCCACTCTTTTGTGTGTGTCTGTTAATGTAATAATCTGAAATTCTATGGTTACAATTTTTTCCTTATTCTTATTGCCACCATTTGATTAATAAGTGAACAGAATGGAAAGAGTAGTTGCTGTTTCTTATTGTCAGTGGTACTGCTCTGATAACCTTACTGCTATGCAGGGACATTTTTCATCAAGAGGCTTCCATTCAAACATGGAAGCGTTCATTTTCTTCAGATAATGGTGAGATATTAACGAGATTGTCAGTTTTCTGTCATTTAAGATACCTATATAGTTCAAGTTTATCTTGTGTTCATGAAAGATAACTGCTCATGTGTTATGGCTATTGTAAGAATTTTAACTTTTATGAAGAGGAATATTTTCACAATATCATGGTTATGATGATAGAGTATTGCAAGAGTGTATTTCTAAAATTTAGCTATTGTATAACTGATTTATTGTAATAGAATTTAGGATGTATTGTTTGCTTGAAAAGAAAGTGTATTTCTATCCAGCGTGGTATAGAAGAATGACAATCCTTGGGAGTTGGGTGGTTGGTCTGATCATGAGTTTTCAGAATTATAAACAATCTGCTTAACTTAACTACATTACACATTACATTTGTGAAGTTATGTTCTATTGTGTGTGCATTTTGTTGTTTTTTGAATTTTCTAAAATGCAGTTTCATTTTATTAGTAAGAGGTTTAGAGTCGTGGGCATAGGACCAAATTTTCCTGTGATTGCTAATATTTGATTAGTGTAATTTTTGTCTGGCATTTATGTTGTTCAATGGTACTCTTTTGATTGCTTATCTTTTTAAATATCCTTTTTTATTTGTGATAAAGGAGATAATGTTGATGTTGTTGTCCCTCCATTGGCTGAATCCATCGAGGATGGGACTCTAGCAAAATTTCTGAAGAGTATGTTAACCAACTCTATATACATTTTGTTTACAGTTACTTGTTATTTGTAGTGGTTATTAGTGACTGACTGTCATATTTTTTGTTTTAATGTATGGGAGCAGGGCCTGGTGACAAGGTTAATGTTGATGAACCAATTGCTCAAATTGAAACAGATAAGGTGTTATGTTTAAACAACATGCAATTGTTTCTGTGAAGGATTTGGATGTTTATGAGTGAATCCAGTTTTCTTTGTTCCCAAATGATCATTAACACTTTTTTCCTTGCTGCTGTATTAGGTGACAATCGATGTTCCAAGTCCTGAGTCAGGTGTGATCCTGAAGGTACTGTTTAATAGGTTCAGAACATTTTTACTCCCACAAGCCATCACATGAATTCTAAAATTATTGCTCTATTTAATTAAATTTTGTTCATGTGATATATTCAATGATGTGCAGCTTCTAGCCAATGAAGGGGATACTGTTGCACCAGGTAACAAGATAGCAATCATTTCAAGGTCTGCTGATGCTACAACCCACGTTGCACCATCTGAGACTGCACCTGAGAAACCTGCTCCTAAGCCAGCCCCAAAGGCTAGTGAGCCAGAGGAGAAGAAAGCTCCTAAAGTTGAAACTACAACAGAGAAGCCTAGATCACCTGCTCCACAAAGCTCTCCAACTGAGCCACAGCTTCCTCCTAAGGAAAGAGAAAGACGAGTGAGTTATTGTGATTGTTATAGCTTCCTGAATTATGTTTAATATTTTTTTTATTTTAATGTCTGCCTTCATTTTCAAGGTTCCTATGACAAGGCTTCGGAAACGGGTTGCTCAACGGTTGAAGGATTCCCAAAACACATTTGCTATGCTGACAACCTTCAATGAAGTTGATATGTAAGTTCTGTTGATTGTCAAATTGTAGCAGAAGCCTTGAGTATTTCCTCAAGATTTAGGGATTTTCATGTGTACATATTTCCTATTACACCCTCATGTCACTATTATAAGCAAAAATTGACATTTTAGATCCATTCATTAAATGATGTATGTGGTCTTTAATATAGACCACATACATCATTTATTGAATGAACCTAAAATGTTAAATTTTGCTTATAATAGTGTCCGGAGGGTGTATGCATTATTTGTGATGTTTACTTTGAATTAGAATATCGGAAACTGTGGGCAAATTTCTTGTGGTACATACTACATAATAGTCTAAATTTAACAGTTCTTTACCCATATGGTGTGCCTGCCAAACCAATGGTGCATTGCTATTGTCTGGAATCTGTCTATTTTCTTGGTATTTATGTTACATCAGCAGAATCCTTTGCGCGTTCTCCAGAGTCCTACACGTCATAGTAGGTGTATGTTCCTTATTTTTTGTTGTTCAGAAAAGGTGGGGATGGCATCTGCATACATATGCACTTGGGGTGACACTTTATCTTTTCAGATTTATTCTACTCAATCATGGGACTTGCCATTGATTTTGTTTTTTTGTCGGGGTGAGGGAGAGAGAAAACCCAGTTCTTATGTCGAGTAACATGATAGACAAGGGGTGACTCCATTTGTTTATTATCATTTATTGGTGCTATACTTATTACACTGGCTTTGTATATTGAATTGCTATTATCATTCTCTCCCTGATTGATCTGCAATTTATAATAGGACTAATTTGATGAAGCTCCGTGCTGATTATAAGGATGCTTTCGTTGAAAAGCATGGAGTCAAATTGGGACTTATGTCTGGGTTTATCAAAGTATGCTCTCAAATTATGGACGTATAGATTAAATGATCTTTCTCTATTTGTATAATTTTTTCTATGTACTTACTTTGATCTCTATGGTAGGCTGCTGTCAATGCACTTCAATATCAACCAATTGTAAATGCAGTCATTGATGGGGATGATATTATATACAGAGATTATATTGATATCAGCATAGCTGTTGGAACTCCGAAGGTTTTCATCAGTCACCCCAACCTTCACTTATTTACTATTCCCTCCGGTCACTATAATAAGCAAAAAATCCACTTTTCAAATTCATTGAATAACCGATGTATCTGGTTTATACATAGACGAGATAAATCAGCTATTCAATGAATCTGAAAACTGAATTTTTTCTTATAATAGTGACCGGAGGGAGTAAGTTCTTATTACATAGAAAATCCATGGTGTTGGCTTTATTATACTTTTGATGAAACCTAACCATATGTCATTGACTTACGTCAATTGACGTTGTCATTACTGGTTTGAAATTTTTAATGGTTGGATTGAAGGAGCTAATTAAGTATATATTTGCTTTTTTTTTTTTTTTGTTTGCCTACCCAG
>Ga0228710_1003983_pt1 | contig 23373 bp, 11 predicted proteins | sample MedpolnodulmetaG_FD_177995 | JGI IMG/M metagenome (GOLD analysis project Ga0228710, IMG submission 177995) | Root nodule microbial communities from Medicago polymorpha collected in Santa Monica, California, United States - pink nodules | ecosystem: Host-associated > Plants > Roots > Nodule...
AAAATAACAAAAAAAAAAAAAAAAAAAAAAAAAAGAGTGGACGAGTGGATGGCTTGCACAGAGAGAGAGAAAGAAAGAAGAAGGGTTATGAGAGAGAAAAAATTAACAAAACATAAGGAAAAAGAGAGAGATGGCTGTTAGTGTGAGAGAGAAGGCGAACGCAAGAGGAAAAAGTAACAGAGAAGAGGGTCGCGTGCGGTGGTCCATGAGGTGCACGACGGCGGTCCATGATGTGCACGACGGCGGTGCCCGTCGTGAGAGGAATTGTTCACGCTTGTGTGAATAGATGCTACAAAAATTAACCAACAAATTAAGGTGTGACCCAAAAGCACAAGAATTAATAAAAAAAATAAATGTTAAAACATCCGGTTACAATTTTATCCTTCAGATTTGTTTTTCTAAATAAACAACATAAGGGTATTTTTTTTTTTGTCTAAAGTAAAAGGTGCATCATGCTAAAATAGACCGGGTGGGTCTATTGTAGCAAACCCCATTATAAATATATTAAATATAGATTATATGCTTCCGATCATCCCATGTGTATTGTTATGCTAGTTAAGGAGTATAATAATTATTCTTTCAAAAAAAAGGAGTATAATAATTATTTATAAGAACTTATGACATAAAAATTTAAGTTGATTTTCAATAAGTTTTTATATACATTCCAAATGTAAAAGGAGAATAAATTACTAATCTTGGTAATGATATATTTCATTTATTTATTTATGGGTTAATTAAGTAAATGGTCCATATAAATATTCAGAATTTTGTTTTTGATCCCTACAAAATAAAATCACACTTTTTAGTCCCTATAAAATTTTCCGTCAGCATTTTTAGTCCCTATAAAAATTTTCCATCAACATTTTTGGTCCCTAAAATGCTTAAGGAAAATGTCACAGGGACTAAAAAGTGTGATTTTATTTTGTAGGGACTAAAAACAAAGTTGTGAATATTTATAGGGACTAAAAACTTAATTAACCCTTTATTTATTAAAGAAGTTTATTACAATTATGTAGTGGCGTAATTGAAATCATAGTAACTAATTAGCTACAAATTGAAGCATAACCTAGCCGATGTACTCCTTTCTCTCTAAACCTAGACTGTCGTACTCCTTTCTTCCTCACCCAAATTCTAAATCCACCGCCTCCATCATGTAGATGAAATGGATGGTGGTGTGACGAGGGTCTCTGTCCTCCGTATCATTGTACCTTTCCGACGTGCGGTTGCTCTCTCTCCTTTAGTCGCAGTAGACCCAGGCGTTTAACCCTCTCTTGTCGCCTTTCCTTTCCTTTGGATCGTCATCGTTTACAGGGACGTGGTGGTTTTCACTGTCTGAGATTCGTTTTGGCAGGGATGTTTGCGGTTATGTTTGATTTGAGGCAGATCTAGTGTTTGGATCATATTCTCTCTTTTTTTCAGACCTTTCCCATTCGCACCGATGGTGAAGGAGCGCATTGTTGTCGTTGTAAAGGTTGGTTTGTGTTTTTTTGTTTCGTTTGGTTGAGACGTTGGTGGGTTTCGTGGTGTGTCGGTGGATGCTTGTCGGTGGATGCTTGCCGGTGGTTGTTTGATTTTCGTGGGTCTCAGACTATTTGATTTGTTTTCTCTCTTGGTTGTGGTGGAGGTTATGTTTGCTCGCAACATAGGTGGTGATGGATAGCTCGTGGTGGTTTTTGGTGGTGCTGCGTGTGGCGGCTGGTGTTGCTTTTTGGTGAGGGTTAATGGTAGTTTTGGTGACGGTGGTGATAGTGGTGTTGTTTTTTGTGGTGGTGTTTGTGGTGGCTAGTGGTGGTTTTTGGCAGTGGTTAGCGATGGTTGTTTTTTCCTTGTTGCATGATGGTACAAGGGTTTTCGGTTGGCTTTTGCGGTTCTTTGTAAGGCGTGTTTTGGGTGAAGGTGCTTGGGAGAGCTAATGGTGGTGTTTGGGGTTTTATTCCCGGTTGTTTTTAAAGGTTGTTTGGTTGTTGTGTAGGTTTTTAAGTTGGTGTTCGGGGGTTGTGTGCAAACAGCATAATGTGGGTGGTGGAAGTTGTTTTTGTGGCAGTTGTGACGATGTTTGAGGATTTTGGTACAACTTTTGTTTATGTTGTTTCATTGATCGTGGTGTTAGCTTTATTTTGATGTTTCTATTTATTGATTTCAGAGATAGTCCTTTGTTAGGAGGCGTTTCGTATAGGTTTTTTGGTTTTTTCTTTGATTCATGGGTGTATGGGTTTTCCATTGGGGACTCCTCATCCATCCTTTGTATGTTGCTACTTTAAAACTTCTAGCCTAGCACTCCTTATGTTGGTTAAGATTCATTGCGATTTTAATAAATTTTTACAAAACAAAAAAAACAATTATGTAGTGGCGTTGTTTGTGATATCTCCAATGAGCAAACGAAGATAAGAATACTTGCATGCTATAATATTAAACTTTTGAACTTGTCATAAAATTCAAAGGCAAAAGAGACATAAATCAAATTCATAAGTAAATGATAAAAGTACTAACATTATTTTTATATGCTTTAAGGAAGCATGCTTATTTTTAAAATGAATTTTCCTCCCTAAAGTACTGACAACAATAATCAACGCACTTCAAAACCAGAGGAGGTGACGTCTTTGGACAATCATCATCAGAAAAGCAGGGAATGTTTGCTGCATTGTAAACAAGAAAAATAAATGTTACTAATCGAGGATAAAATATTATGTATAAGATAAATTAGAAAAATTTAAAATAGTTTGAAAAATGGCATACTTCTCTTTGTTTCAATTAGAATCGGGGAAAGAAAGATGATCAAAGAATAAACAAACATGTGAATTTGAGCCATATTTTTCCTTAAAGCATGTAATAAACAATTTATTTATCTCTTTATAAGTAAGATTCATGTTTGTTAACTTTAATTAAATATTTTTTAGCATTTAGAAGTTGCAAGAAGCCAACTATAAAGTTGTAATTAATGTTAAATGTCTCTAATCAATATGGTTTGTGCATCCCTTTAGCTGACTCAATTGATCATTTAAATTTAGGAAGTATCTCACATAAAAATATTGATGATCACCAATGTTCGTTGTTTTTTTTTATTAAACTTCATTATATCTAGTTTTTTATTTAAATTTTAACCTTTCATAATAGATACATAAATTCCAAAAATAGAAACACAAATAAATTTGATGAATGATAAAAAATGTTAGATCTATAAATAACGCATTGAAGATGTACCGACATTTTTTTTTTATAAATTAAAAGTACGATAGGAAGAATTTTTTAATAGTATTTTTATATCAAAGTTAACACATATTAAATGTGAAAATTGTAAGAGTTGAGCAGATGTTGTGTTCTTTTGCACAAAGAAAGAAAATTAATTAGTTATGGTATGTAAATGTAATATTGCCATTATATTGACAAAAATTGACAAAAAATGACACATACACATTGCATTTGTACCTTCTTGGAGATGGTTTTGACCACATTATACCTGTGTCATTTACTTGTACATGAGGGCTATGGTCTCAGACATTTTGATCATTTTTTTATCTCATTAAAAGCGTACATGCTCTGTTGCAACCTCATGAATTGTTTCAGTACTCCCTAGATGTCCTTTTACTATCTTTATTTGGCTAAAATATGGTTTTAGTCCCTCCAAATATGTCTCGTTTTGGTTTTAGTCTCTGTAAAAAAAAATTTGTTTTTGGTCCCTGCGAAATTTTTTGTTTTTTAAAATAGTCCCTTCAGGGACTATTTTCAGAAACAAAATTTTTTGCAGGGACCTATTTAAAAAACAAAATATTTTGCAGGGACCAAAAACTACAAAATGGGTCCAGTCATCATATGTCACGTATGCAAATCATCACAAAAATGGGGTCAGGGACTATTTTAAAAAACAAAAAATTTTGCAGGGACCAAAAACAAATTTTTTTTTTTTACAGGGACCAAAACTTAAACGGGCCATATTTGCAGGGACGAGTGCAATATTTAAGCCTTTTCATTTATCTCAAATTAATTTGTCTCTTTGACAATACTAATAAACATTCATTTTTCTTTTCCACTACCGTACTCTTATTTATTACATTTCATCCATTTAGTTATAATTAATAAGAGTGTTTTAGTAAATAAAACACATTTCAACATTAAAATTAACATTACTAATCATTCTTATAATACCCATGTAAAACTTAAAAAAGACACCTAACATAACACCGAGGGATAGCATTATTTCAAACCTTCTTGTTTCTGTTTCTAAGACCATCCACGTTGATAGAGTCTTTACCATTTAAGACTCAATACTTAATAGGTACTTTCAATGTGGGAAAAATATTTGGGGGTCTCTTAAGACCCAGGGTCTCACTTAAGACCCCTATTTTTAAATGGACCCCAGACAACTTTTAAATAAAATAATCACTATTGGAGTTGTCATTGAAGTGGTTGAATACCTATTAGGTACTATTATTAAAAATTAATAAAAAAGGGATGTGTCAATATGGGACCCATTTAAGACCTCAAAGTTGAGGGTCTCTACTGTGAATGCTCTAAAGGCTCCAAAACATAACACTAGACATTTCTTTGTGTGTGAACGCTGAACAGTGTCCACATTCCAATGCATTTTATTAGGCATTAATCAACAACTTCAAGATTTTGGATTATGGTATATATAATGTTAACTCTTGTCTGAATACTCCATTTAAAACCTCTTTGAACACTAGATTTGCCCATTTGTTTTACCTTTTTTCAAAATAGATTTTTATAGTGTAATATTTTTTTGCTATAATATTTTTAACAAAGATTTTCTAAGGAAAGTTTCGAACGAAGAATCTATTTGAATAGTTTATCTTAAAATGTAATTCTAAGTATTTCATCATTTTGTTATAATTATTTTTGGATACTAAGATTTAGAAAAAATCTCTAATTTTTTTTATTTCAAATAGCTTTTCATAAAAATCATTTTTGAAAGATGTCACTTTGAAAAAATGTGATTTTAACTATGTAAAATCTCTAACAATAAATATTTAAGCAAGTGAATGACAAAATCTCATTTTTAACTTATGTTAAATGAGTTCTACTATTTTTGAGTAAATTTCTAAATAATCCATTTAAAAATACAAAGAAAAACCTATGTTTTTTTTAAATATAAAACAAACGGACCCTTAGCATTTAAAATACTCCACCAAAGTCAAACATATCTAGGATTGTGACTGATGTTTGAATCACATTTTAAAATATATTTTTCTTTGAGTAATCTAGTGATTAAGTTCCCCGAATTTGTAAATAACTTCTACCACTTATCGTTCTGATAATGTTACGGTGTAATATCGTTTTATTTGATACATGTTCTACAAAATTGGTTATTAAATTGAAATTTTATATCATATAGATAATCTCTATAAATTTTACATAAATCTAAAATAATTTAATATTTTATTTTTAGGGAACTAAAATCATTTAATGACAATGAAGTGCATAAGATTAACATCATTATCATGTTATATAATAAAAGTGCTTAAGATGATAAAAAAAAAAAAAAAGTGCTCAAGACCGTTGGATTTTATGAATTTTTACAGGCTGAAATATATTAATGATGACTTTACTCAAATAAGAGACTTTAGCAATCGTAAGATGAAAACATTTACTTCTAGCACTCATTAACATGCAAATTTTAAACAAATTCTTCACTGACAATCACTCCATTAAAATTCTCTGCAGAAATTAATCAATATATCCAAACCAGAAACCAACTTTAACCGGACAGCTGACAACCTAATGATAATGAAGTGTTCAAGATCACCAAGATAGAAACAAGATTGTAAGATCAACTTAGCTTTGATAGATTCGACGAAATACATATCTTGAATGCTGCTTGTACTTCCACATGATTCAACCATGTTTAAGCGATGGTTCTACAACTAATTTGTCATTGTCTTGCTAGTTATTTTCTTTCTTCTGTTTATGCTATGTTATCTAAAAAACTTGCAACAATCTAATGAAATCCAAATCATTTTAGGTAGATAAAAACCAAGCTTCTGAAAGTAAAATTACAAGTATCACAAACTTTGCACTATAAGTTTCAGACTCGACCAATCTTGCTACTCTTCCATGGCATCTCCTTCAATTACTTCGACGCTCTCCTTCAACGGTGTAATTTTTGTTAAGAGAACCTCTGTAACAGATATAAATATCAATATTAGATTTCGTACATCAATTTTTTTAAAAGGAATGCACTCCATACTGTTTAATCAACGAGAAAAAGAGACACAGAATAAGTAAAGACACAAAAGAGGCAGACTATATCAATGTCTAATTATCTTCTCAAACTCACAGTAGAATTCTGCCTTGTTTAAAAATTGTCATGTATGCATATCATCTAGGATAAACTAGACGCACCAACATAGGGTTAAGTGCAATTAGACTCTTTGAGCTTCAGATTAACCCCCAAGAAATATAAGATTGAACAAGTCGTACCCACAATTACTATTATTGTGCTTAAATAGTTAATGGAACTGTGTAGGTGACATCACAAAATCAGCCATACACCCCCAACATGTTAGATAGCCCTGTGTATTGTGCTACGCTTTTTTATAGTGAATGAAACCAGATGAAATAACTGTATATACTAAAGATGCTCACAAAAATCCCTTTCAATACTGAGATTACATCACTACCAGACATAGACTCCTTTTTATTTTGGGTGAATTTTTTAAATTGGTAGTCCAAGAAACAATACATACTGTATACATTAATCTAAGTTAAAACAGCAGAGTCAACAACGCGTAGCGGCCCCTTACCAAGCATACAGTAGCAGAGAGGTTTGATTTGGTGGCTATTGAAGCAAGATAGATACACACCTCATAATGAAATTGAAAATTCCACAAATTTTAGGAAGGTTTAGGGGTTTTGATTGGGTATTTTAGGAACTAAGAAATTAAAAAACACCAAAACGACATTAGTACTTTTCCTGTTTCATTCTTGCTGTCATTTTTACACTCCTCGCTGTTAGTCAAAGCTAGTTGTTAAGTTTTTACGTATAAATTATATAAACTGTATAAAAATTTCATTGTAGCAGCCATCATGCATTATGCTATCAAGCTATAGCATTCCACTGTCTGATGTTTATAACATTGCATTAAATCGGCAAACTATAATTTCAATCATAAAATTTCTTTAATGGGTGACATAATATATCATGCTAGTATGATTCCAAAATATGGACGCACAATGATAAGAAAAACAATATAGTTTTATGACAGTCTCAAGTGTAGTGTAATCAAATAAGTAAAGTTCGCAACAAACCTGTCTTTTTGGAGAAGGTAAAGCCTTTTGGATTGACAAAAGTACGAGGATTTGGTTGGAGGTGATTCCTTAGATATTCCTTATGTCCCTGTGCGGCATTAACAAAGAATTAGTATATATATTACATTTATATCTATCCCCTTAAACAACTTGTAGGATTGGGCATCAAAGCACTAACCTTGGTTATCACACAAACATCAACATTACTTCCACTTCCCAAGTCATTAAATATACCAGCACATATCGACTCAACGACTAGCTTAACTCCTTCATCCCTCTGCACAAGATCAAAATGATTATAGAAAATTAAATCTCTATTGAAATGCAAAATATAGACATGATTGAAGGTACAAACACCATCAGCATCAATTACAACAATTAGAGCGTGTTCCTTCCTGACTTCCCAAGTCATTAAATATACCTACTGACAGATTAAGGATGTTAGTTAAGTCCATTTAATCTTCTTGAACTCAAAAAAAATGTGAAATACATTTCTTAAACTATTCTTAATGATACATACTGTAGAGGATTCTCACATTTCACTTGGCTTGAATTACGTGAAGGGTAATTTTGGAACAATGACATTAAATAGGTCTAGGTCTAATTTAAATTTGCTTATAATTAAGAACAGAAAACTAAAGTCTTTTTTTAAAAAATTTGGGTACATCTCTATATCTAGACACTGAATTGACATTAGTTTCATTTCATCCTTTTAAAAAGGAATGTCAATGTAAATACAATAAACATTTGGCAGAATCTTATCAAATGTAGTACTCTAAGAAGTTGTAAGGATGTCTTTTCTCATAGTGTACAACAATAATAAAACTTTCCAGGAGACAACAGACATGCCAATCTCTCCACTAATTTTACCCACCAATTTATTAGCTTATTCTCATCAATTATTTGTTTTCATCTGACTATTGGAAGTAAGGGTGTCTGCAGATTGGATAGAATCGGTTTTGACAGGGAAATTCGTCTAAATCTGATCGCTTCAATTTTGTTATTTGATCATACCATTAGTTTGATTTTAAAATTAAATATGATCCGATCCCATTTATTTCAGTACAGATTGGTTTTTGATTTTGATTATTGTGTATAGTATTTATTTTAGAATAGTTTATAAAATGGTTACATCAAGCATATAGTATAGACAATACATTATGGACATGTGCATTAGCCAACAATATCAAACTTCAAATATAGTTTAATAATCACTCATCTAGTATGATACTTGTGTGTAAATACTAAATGAACTTGCATCAATAATATAATTTATAGGTTTGGATTGGACGGGTTTGGATCATAGTAACTGAGAATTGATCCAATCCATTCAAAAAAGCACATTTTTCAATTTTTGGTTTGTTCGGTTATTGCAGTCTATACTAGATTGGATATGAAAATCCTGAATTGGAAGTACACTAAACATTATGAATTGGATGGTAGTTTTTTGTTTTCTTTTATGTACAGCATATCATGGATGCATCTAGTTATTTTAATAAAAGCTAAATAGAAGCAAGCAAACACGATTTCTTGGCCTTAATAAGCTTACTTACACTCAAACTTTCTTTGTATTTAGACTCAAATACAGACATTGCAGCAAGTGAACCTGATCCCATTGTAGCAAATGGAAGGGTGTCAGTTGACCCATGGGGATAGATCTGCAAAGCATGAACTCAAATAGTCACGAGAAATCCAACTGTATTCATCCCGAAAAAAAAAAAACTTTAAATATCAAAGAGAAGTATAAACAAAGAACTAACAGTGTGTAAATGTGGTCCAGTGATGTCAACCCCACCAAGAACTAATGCAGCTGAGACATGACCTTGGTAACTGCACAAAATTTAAAGAGTTAGAATCAGTGGTTGTAACAAGGAGTAACCTAACTTGAAACAGACGGAGGTTCTGAAACTCAACTTGAAAAGGTGTCTCTTAAGAAGAGTCAGTGCTGTAACAACTCTCGATTCTCGGCCAGTATGGTACCGATGTAATTGCAGCTGTGAACTAACCATGTCTACAATAAATAACAAACATATATCATTTCAATGGTTTGACTATATCAACAAGATCAAAACCTAAATACCAGCCATATGTAACACTTTATAAAGAATGAAATAAAAATGTGCAAAACGAAATATGCATTACGGACGATACCTGTTACGGCCTCTGTATCAGCAGCAGTGCCTGCTCCACAGCAATATATGTTGGGTGCCATATAATGAATTTTCTCACAATTTTTATCTGCGACAATGGGTCCTTCAGTTGCCCTGGTATCGGCTCCAAGAATGATACCATCCTGAGACAATTTATTTTCGGGAAACGTCAACATTCAATCAAACTATAGAAATTGAACATAAAAACACAGTTACAAAAAACCATGTTGAATGTGTGACTGTTCCACGGAAAGTGTACGTCAAACATTAGCTTTAACATTATAAGTTAAAACACAACCAAATAGAATGTTCCTCCGCTAGATGATGCAAGGCAGGCGAGGCTCAACAACTTACATGAGATCCCCCACTAACCAAATTATTATAACAAGTTTAAGAGCTAACCAATTATTCATTACCTTTTTTATAAACTATGCATGAGTTTTACTTTTTTATTCATCCTTCATATATTTTAGAGTGAAATTTAACAAATTACTATATGGCCAGATACTTAAACCATTAACAAGTAAATTTGTCAGAGACAAAGAGTAGTCGTACTTAACAGTTCACAGCTAGTAATTGAATCGAAAAAGTCGTTGACGAAAGATTTTCATCATACTCCCCTTCCCCAATACCCTTCTTTATTATAATAACAGAATAATGCATAACTTTAGAACCAACCATTGCATTATCATCATAATGAATAAACATACGACACAGCCTAGGCAAATCCTCCTTACCACTAACACCCATATTAACTTTACTTCCAACATTTGTTTGACTTTCCTTAACATAAACAGAATCTTGAAAGTACGATAACATATTTCTAGTCACTCTACATTACAATCTGAGGCTTAACTTCACATTTAGTGTCTATTCGGATTGACTTATATGAGTTTATCTATCGCATAAGCACTTGCGAGACTATTTGAGAGAGTTTATGAAAACAACTTATAATAAGTCTATAAGTTTTGTTCAGCTTATTTTCACAAGCTCAACATGATACCTAATCAAGACAGCTTATAATTTATATGAAAACAGTTTATTTTAGTTTGGCTCCGTTTAGTTACACAATTTAATTTCCAGCTTATAGCATAATCATGATAGCCCTTAGGTATAATAAAATTCTATAATAAAAACAAAATAAAGTTAAATTGTTTTCGTATAACCTATAAGTTGTTTTCATAAGGTCTCTTCAAGAGCTTGTGAAACTAAGATTAAAACAACTTATAAACATGTTATAAGCTGTTTTTTTAAGTTCTTTCAAACACTCTCACATCAAAGAGACCTATCTTTTATCATCAAAATAATTTACACATAAGCACTTATACGATAAGTCAATCCAAGTAGGCCCTAAATGTGAAGTTAAGCTTATGCAATGGACGGACTAATGTGGAGACCAATCTCGGCTTCCACTAGCTGGGGCCCATTAAAAGCCAGAGCAAATTCCGTATGGATTACCCCACATTAATTGTAACCGGAAGATTCAAACATGAGACCTCGAGAAAAAGCACACAAATTACAAGGGCTCAAGCATTGGATCCATAGTTGAAGGTGGACCCTACTTCTAGGTTTTTTATTTACATAAACTTATGATATGAAGAAGCAAGCAAAGGAAAATGGGTGGAATGTAAAGTAAAGCATTATTACCTGAAAAACTAAACCAACAATAGTGGTACCAGTTTTTAAATAAGAAGGGGATTTAAGACCCTTCTTTTCAAGCATATCGTTTCTTCTGCATAGATCGAAACTGAATCCACCCTTTGGAGGAACATCCAATGATTTCGTCATTCTTCAATTTCAAATCCAACCTGAAAACTAAAAATATTATAATCGGAAAATCGACGGAAACTGAGTAGAGAGTGAGTAATGCGATGCGGAGGAAAGTAGTAGAATGGAGGAAAAGAAAGAGAGGGTTTTAACTTGCGAATGTATCGTGGAGAAGAAGAAAAGCACCGATTAAGCGCTTCTTGTTATACAATTTTTAAGTACCAGTGTTTTCACTACGATTATTATGCAAAAGACAAAAATACCCTTACATTTTTACATGTCATATGTTTGATAAGACCTGTTTGTTTGTCAGCTTATAGCTTATAATTTATTTCCGTAAGAAAAAAAAAACTTATAACTTATGTAAAAAAAACTTGTTTGATAACGGTTACTTTCCCAAAAAAAAAAATAGTTTATTATTATTTATATCAATTTCACTCATGTAATCTTAATTGAAAAAAATAAATAAATATTTGGTAATACTATACAATTTGTCCATTAACTTGATTCATGTAACACTTTTGTCTTTACTTTTTTTTCTTCAGATTTAATCTTTAATGTTATAAAATGTCAATATTGTATCCATTTTATGGGATTTTTTTTTGATGAAATCTGGGTTTCTATGTTTGTAAGATGAAGATCTGGGTTTGTTTATGATGTGTTCGGTGAAGATCAAGGAATCAAAACGATTGTTCATGGTGCTCCGATGTGGCGGAGGTTGAGTCTTTACGGTCGAGGAGAAAGGTGTCTGCAGGGACGTTAACACTCTAACGCTCAAGTCAATAACTGAAAGAGGTGATTACGGGCAGAAAGTGGTAAAAGTGAAGTGTACCTTGAGGGTGACGCTGAATCACCTTTATATTGATGCAAAGAACGCTAATGAACCCCGCGATGTGCGGCACCATCTTAGGGAGCCGTTGGTGATGATGTGGACAGCGGAGATCGATGGAATCAGGGCGTACTCATGTGCGGTGATCTGCACATTCACGCGCTCCTTCACTGTGTTTAGGCTTGTTTGTCTTGGACTTTGGCTTAATGGGTCTTGCTTTATTGGGCATCTGCCGATCCGAAACCGTTTATAAGTTTTTCATGAGTTTTTCTTTTTTTTTTTAATGAAGAGGATAATGATATTGACATTTTAAAACATAAGGGATTAAATCGAAAAAAAAAAGATAAAGAAATATATTTGGATTGGATGTATAAGAAATATCTCTTAATGGTTCTATCATTCAAGCCCAAGAATAACCCTTTACCAATGAAATCCTTCAAATTTCATGTTTTTGAGTTTCTGTCTATAGTGAATCGGTTCACTATACTAAGTGATTTGATTCATACATTTAGAGTGTGTTTGGTTCCGCGGTAATAAGAATATCTCTTTATTATGTTATGAGCATCCACTCATAACATAATAAATAAATTGTAATCAATTACCACTGTTGTTCGCAAAAGCTACTAATACCAGCTTCAATAGGAATTGCTTTTAGATGCCAGACTCAATTTTAAAAATGGCTACCCAAACACCAATTTTTTAGCAAACTCACTTTTAAGATATCTAAATTCACGTTTATAGCTCCCCGCCACGCAACCAAACGAGTACTTAAAAGGATGACTCAGTGACTATAAAATACAAACTTCGTGCTAATTTATAAACCTATTTGCAAATTTGTGTATGCATGTCTGTATCTGTGTAGTATGACACCCGTATTAATAATATATATCCGGGCTTTATAGGTGACATGTGTGAATCCTCCTACAAGGAGCAAAGAAAGCTCAAACAAACCAAAAAAACAAATTAGTTTTTACAAAACTCACCAAGACTCTAGATTGAGAGTTTGAAGCAAGCAGAAATAAATACACAAACGTATGCATGTAGCAATACCCAATAAGCAACAAGAAACGAAACTAGTAGCACGACTTAAAAAGGAAGAATGAGTGTATATCCACTACAAGGCTTCCACATTCCAGTGTCATACAAGTTATGATAATGAGAATAATTTCTCACACAAAACCCTTCACTTAACAATCAAATTTTATTTATTTGAATTCATTAAAGAGGTGAATGCTTCGAATGAGCCAACAAATAATTTACAGCTACCTTTTACAAAGCTTAAATATTTATTGAAGACTTATTTTAAAGAGTTAATTAAGGAAATGGTCCTTAAAAATATTCAAAATTTTGTTTTTAGTTCCTACAAAATAAAATCACACTTTTTAGTCCTATAAAATTTTTCATCAGCATTTTTAGTCCCTATAAAAATTTTCCATTAGTCCCTGTCAAAAAATTTCATCAACATTTTTGGTCCCTAAAATGCTTAAAGAAAATATCACGGGAACTAAAAATTGTGATTTTATTTTATAGGAACTAAAAACAAAACTGTGAATATTTATAGGGACTAAAAACTTAATTAACCCTATTTTAAAAGGCGTGGATAATTAACATAGATGAACGCATTGGACACTTGAGACTCCTTTTATCCGAAGTGTTTGTTCTACATAAATAATTACATTGCAAAAAAAATTAACTAGAAGGGCCAAGAGTTGATTGTAAGGCATATAAGTCATATTTCTATAAGTAGCAGGGTCGGCCAAGAGTAAGGCCAACAAGGCAATCACCTTAGCCTAAAAAAATATTAAAAAGGTTACTTGATAAAAATGCATCATATTCTACTAAAATTAATAAAATATTGGTTATAATTTACCTGATAAAAAAACCTCATTTTGTATTAATTTTACTAAAGTACTATTACGAGTTTCAAAAGAGTTTGATCTTAATATTCGCTTTAGGCGTCAATATGTGTTGGTCCGGCCAAGTACAACAACTCCAATAGGCTAGAAAGATAAAGTTTGATTGGGAACCATATTTAAAGCAAGAGGGATTGTATGCAACTTTACTATAGTGATTCCAAATCTGCATAGGTCTAACTAAATGAAATAACCACCTTAGTACAATGCATTAATTCCTGTTCATTCAATGAGTATGTATTTTGATGAAATGGATAATATGGCAAAATCTATGAAGCACGGACACGGACACGGACATTGGACACGATACGGACACTGACACTGACACGTCGACATAGCTAATAATTTAAAAAAATGACATAATTCAGTGTAATTAAAAGTGTCGGTGTCGGATACGACACGTATCCGATACCGGGACACGTCTAATCTGAGGTGTGTCTGTACTTCATAGGGCAAAACAGAGAATTCCTGTTGGATGTGAATACAAAACAATTAATGATGTGTGTATATTATGCAAATACAGTGCATATATTTCTTTTTTGAAGTGGTAGGTACAAGCTTTCCCAAATACAAATCCAAATACAGTTACTACATTTATGCAGCACCATCCAAAAAACGAAATCAAGAAGAGTTGGATTAGATAGATGACAGCAAAAGGCTCAACCTTGAACTTGTTGCATCATCTACCATATATGTACTAATTAATTTCATGTTATTTTTCATATTTTAACATAATTTAATCTAATCTAATTTAATTAAGAGATCAAATTCATGTTATTTTTACTTATTAAGCATATAAACATGAAGTGAGTAAATTTTACTTCTTGAAGATGTCTAGCTCTACAACCGTTTCAACCACACATCAAAAAAGATTATTAACTAGAGCACAATGGCTTGAGAGAGATCTTTATATGGAAGCATGGTTTTCAAAGATGCTGCTAAAACTATAAAACAAGGTAGAAAACAGAAACAAAATTTAAGTAACATGTTCAATGCAAATTTTACAATAAACTTCAATAATGTTAGATAATGATAATCAACCTAAAGATTTGAGCACTTACTAAACGCAAGACATCTACATAAAGAGAAAAAAAAAACTAGTCAGTCTTGGCTTTAAGAAATTTCAACAGGCTCTTCAGCTCCTTCAGATTATCCTCAAGAACATCTATTTCTTTGATCTCTTGGTTATCCTCACCAAGATAACTCTCCGCCTTAGTAATTGCATTGTCGATATCATTACTTTTTTTACGGGTGAGCATAAGATGAACACCCTTATTTCGAATATTCTTTATATCACAAACACAAGAATCCAATGCACTTATTACCTTGGCCTTCCTTGAAATAATTTTATCTTCCACATTGCATCTCTCCGCTTCTTCAGTCATTTCTTTAATTTCGAACGTTGACAACCTCTCTTTGTCATTGGTTATAGTGATCTCGTTCTTATTTATTCTAGATATTTCCTTAGCAGAAATAGCTAGGACACCATTTTCATCGATGGAAAAAGATATATCTAAGGGTTGGCGCCGACGAGCACCTGTAAGGCAGGAAAAGCTGAAAGAACCAAGCCGATTATTGTCACTAGCTCTTGGTCTGTCACCCTCATAAACACTAATCGAGGCATCACAATGGTTATCTTTAGCTTTAGCGGTATCATATCACTTTGTCTTCTTGACAGGTATGAAAATGTTCCTAGGAATCACCACACTCATGACACGACCATCCTCTGCTAAGATACCAAGTGAAAAAGGGGTAACATCTCGCAGCATCAAGTCCGGGACATTCTTAAAGCCTTCACTCAAAATAGCAGCCTGGACAGCAGCACCATGAGCAACAGCCTCATCCGGGTTGATACTCTTGCACAAATCTTTCCCCTCGAAAAAATTTCGCAACAGTTCTTGCACTTTAGGAATCTTAGACGAGCCGCCCACAATGACAATATCATCGATATCACTCTTGCATATCTTTGAATCACTGAGACAACTTTCAACCGTTTTGATACACTCATCGACAAGGTCCATATTAATTTCCTCAAACTCGGTACGAGTGATTGGTGAAATAAAGTCTATATCCTTGAATAAGAACTCTACCTCAACAATGGCGACAGATTCCTCGGAGAGTGTCCTCTTTGCCCTTTCACATGCATCTCTCAACCTCCTTAATGATATTGCGTTCGTGCTAATGTCTACTTTATTGTCCTTTTTGAACTCCTCTACAAAGTAGTTCACCATTCTTGTATCAAAGTCTTCTCCCCCAAGGTGGGTGTTTCCGGAAGTGGCTTTTACTTCAAAGTCGTCACCATTAATTGTGATGATAGACACATCCAAAGTACCACCACCAAGATCAAAGACAAGAATTTGTTTACCATCACAGTCACTTCTCTTGTCAAGACCATATGCAATAGCTGCAGCAGTAGGTCCATTGACTATCCGAATGACATTAAGGCCAGCAATCGCACCAGCATCTATGGTGGCTTTTCTCTAAGAATCATTGAAGTATGCCGGCACAGTAACAACTACATTCTTCACGGGCGACTCTAGATAAATAAAGAGTTGTTTGGCAATTCAAATATATGGATAATTATGTTTAATGGATGATTAATGAATATAACAGGTCTCAGAACTTATAACCATCCGTAGAACTCAATTAATAATAATTTTGAACGTCATTAAACACGATTTTCAAATGTATGTTTAAACTTAAATGGTGGATAATGAATATAATTTTCAAGGTCTTTCTAACAAGTGTTCTAAGGGCATTTTTTAGGGATTCCTAATTAAGAAAATGTTTATAGGAAAAGTTAAATAGTTCACTTTTCCGATGGCATTGAATGCATTAATTTCTATAAAAGTTTACTATTTAAAGGTTTTGAAATAGTGTTATAAGGACACTCGTTAACATTTCTCTTCAACACTTTAATAATGATCTCATCATTGAGTGGACCTATTAATTGCTAGTGGTTTTAAATTGAAGCCATATTGTATTATAAAGTACACACAAGAATAATACAAAAGCTTTTATCTTTTCCATCCTTATTTTTTCTCTTTATAATTCATTTTATAACACCTTACGAGCACGAGACTCTTACCAAACTGTTATTCAAAACTTTGGAGCATATAGTGTTGTGCAAAAGAAGAACTTATACATAACTTTTATTTAAGTTTAGCTTATTCTTTTATAGGTAATTTTGCTTTCTGTAACGTCCCGGATTTTTAAATCCAAGACATTTCATCTATTTCGTTTTTATAAGAAAATATTGATTTTTTTTAAACGATTTACAAAAAAATTCCAAATTTTCTATGTTAATATATTTCAAAGAACTAATTTATTAATAGTTGAAAATGGAGGAAAATGTATCAGCTTCAAAAGAACAAAAGTGAAACTTGTTTAAAGTTCCTAGCAGAAGATAACACGTCTCCGCATTTCTAAACATACTAAATAATTCAAAACAACAATTAAAGAGCCATAAAATCCTTATTTCAAAATAAATGACAAAAAACCCATAGTGATTTCCCCCGTTTCGCGAACAAGCATCAACCATAAATCTTACACATCTTCTCGTGTACCTAAAAATGTTGGTGTAAGGTGTCATCTTCCATAACCACAACAAAACAAAACAAAACAAAACACGAAATTAAAAATCAGAAAATAAACAATGAAGGGTTATGTTTCTTTTGCAATAAGAAGTTATTTTGAGTAGTTTTTCTTAAAAATTATATTCGATAATTGATTAGCTTTTTTTTAAAGAGGATTTTAATCTTGCTAAACAAACACAAAATAACTTATGCGCTTTTAAAAATTTTAAAAATTAATTTCTAAATTATTAAGCATCAAAATAACTTTTTCCATAATCCGTAATGGGCACTAAAACAAAGCTAAAACAAATATAAATATCTTATGTCTTTGCAAGGGAAATTCTCTAATTTACGATGTATATAAATTTGTATAAGTAAAAAAAAGACTTAAATGCACTTTTCACTCTCTATGTTTCAAAAAGTTGCGATTTTGACCCCCTTTAAAAAAATGGATATTTTGACCCCCTAACTTTTGGCCCTCTTTTGATTAACTGATTTTATGCCAATTTCTCAGTCTCTGATGGTGTAAACTGGCATGTGGATAGAAGGATGCTGATAAGTGGAGTCCAAACTTGCAATGTGTCCAAACTGACATGATAGGTGGAGTCTAAACTGATAAGTGAATCCTTCTTTGGACTCCCACTACAACATTTTGACTCTACGACAACGCCTAATTTTTTTAAGGTAAAAAAAATGTTCTGATAGAGTCAAATAAGAACAATTTCCTGATTCTATTGTCGTAGGATATTAATTTTTTTTAATTTTATTGCAACTACTCATAATCGCTGTGGTTTAAGAAACAAGAACGGTTATTTATTTGTTATATTCGACAGCAAGTAATAAGCGTTTTGGTATATTTTTGATTTATTTTAATAAAAGTATGGATAAAACTTTGGATACAAGTTGCTATAAAAAACAAATAAGCTAGTGTTTTGTAAAAAAAAATAAAAATAGCTAAGCGCTAAATCAGCCCCACTAATATTTTTTGGGAAATTTCAATAACCAAAAAACAATAGAAACTCTTTTGTTAAAAAGAAAAGTCAGAATTCGTTTATTCCTTGGGCAAATACTCAGAAGCCTTTTTTGAACCCATAAACCTTCGAAACTCATAAGCAATTAGAAAATCTGAGAAGATCAACTGATTTTAACCCATTCAAACCTTCAACCCATTCAAAGACCCTTAATCTTTGAAGTCGCGCATCCTCAACCCTCAACCCATTCGAAACTGGCGCATTACCCTTTCCTTGGCTCGCTGTTTTCGTATTCTTCCGACCTCACTGTTGTAAGTCTTCTTTCACTCCCAATCTATAAAGCTAATTTCTCAATTGAATCTTGTTTTAGTGGTGTTTTTATTGCTTAAATTTCATAATCCAATGTTGCTTGATGGATTATGTATGATTTCGTATTCAATTGTCAATTCCACTAATTTTGATTTTGTATAACTTTGATTTCGTCTTGAAAATTTGGTATTAAGTATTCAATTGTTAATTTAATCCTCTTTTTATGTAAAATATCATGCTCTGATTAGTGGTCTATTGATCAGTTTATTTATTGTTAATTAATATATGTTTTTAGTGAGTGTTTGGATTTAACCTGTGTTCATAGTTATACTTTACTCTGATGCATGGTTTTTTCGTGATTTATAGAGTTATATCTTAAACTGACTATGACACGGAATAAATTTTATGGATTTAATTCATATGCACAGTCGATTTAAAGATTTTATATTTTCAATGAATCATAATTGGTATGATGAGTACTAAGAATGTAAATTTTACTCGGATATTGGTGTGATCTGATCTGATATAAGAGGTAGAGTATTATTAGATGAAAGATATGTTCAAATAGATAGTAGAAGTTTTGAAAACAAGGAAATAAATAATGATCATTGTTAAAAGATTGTAAGGCTTGGTTGTTCGTTGTTGTTGTAACAGTTTCTGGTGTTGAATTGATTCCTTGACGTCACATTATGTTATGGTTAGTTTCCTCAGACTCACTTTTTGTTACCAAGATTGGTGTCTCTGTATTGTATGAATTGGTGAAACAGGGCTGGAGCAGCAAAAAATCAAATGGGTTAGGTCGTTGTTTCATTTCTTTTTTAAAAAAATGTGATGATTTTTTGAAATATAATTTTTATCATGAGTGTTAATAATAAGAGTTTATAATTCCAATAGTCTTGTAAAATTGTTAAAAAGTAAGGGGTAAAAATGAGATTTCACATGTTCATTTCTTCTACAATTCTCAACTTTCTCACTCTGCTCTCCCCTCTTGCTGCCACCATCACTCTCCATGCTTACCGGCTCCCTCACAGCACCACCACAGTGAATCGAGAAAGTGGCGGCGACGGCGACGTCGTCTGAAACCAAAACCTCAGATCTAATGTGATTTTTTATGAGACGGCGACGACGAATCCACTGCAGTAACCCTCTGTAACAACCACCACAATTTGTGTTTTTTCTTCGGATCTAATCTGACGGCGACGACGAAGTTGCAGATTTGCATTTTTTCTTCAGATCTATTGTGTGAAAGGCGGTCGGAGTAGAGAGAAAAGGCAGTCTGAGAGCGAGTTGGTGACAACAATAAGGCAGTGGGGGTGGTGGCCTGATCGAAAATCGATGAGACAGTGGGCCGGAGGCGGTGAGGAGGACGTCGGAATAGTGGAGAAGGGTGGGAGGAAAAAAACTGGCAGAGGAGAGAGAGCGTGAGGGAACTGGGAACTGAGACTTTGACTTTCTTTCCTTTTCATTTTTATTTTTTTATTATTAAATGGAACATTTATTATTTATTAATGACAAATGTATGTCACATATGAGGTGTATGGAGGGGTTTGCCACATAAGTATGTTCATGTATCACCTCTCATCTTAAAACACACCCGTTCTTTTTTTAAACAAGTTTTTTTTAAGGATTTTTTCAAACAAGTTAATGAGGGAGTAATGACCTTTTGAATGTGATTTTTGTATTGGAAAACAAAATTACCTATAAAATAATAAGTTAAACTTACATAAAAGTTATCTATGTATAAGTTCTTCTTTTGCACAACACTATATGCTCCAAAGTTTTGAATCAAAGTTTGGTAAAAGTCTCGTTCTTGTAACTTGAAGGTGTTCTAAAATGAATTATAAAGAGCAAAATTAAGGATGGAAAAGATAAAAAACTTTTGTATTATTCTCTTCACATGTGTACTTTATAATACAATATGGCTTCAATTTATAGTATACAAATAGGTAAATGAATAATCAAATTTAAAACCACTAGCAAATTAATAGATCTACTCCTTGATGAGATCGTTATTAAAGTGTTGAAGGGGAAAGAAATGGACATCGAGAACCACCATTTAGGTTTAAATATACATTTGAAAATCATGTTTAATGACACCTATTCTAAGTTCTGACACTCATTATATTCATTAATCATCCATTGGACATAATTATTCATATCATATATTCGAATTGCATTAAACCAGTGGAAAATATATCTTATTTCCATGAGATAAAATCGTTGTCAAACAACTCTTTTTTTTTAGGCTTAAATGCACTTTTCACTCCCTATGTTTCAAAAAGTTGCGATTTTGGCCCCCTTTAAAAAAATTGATATTTTGACCCCATAACTTTTGGCCCTCTTTTGATTAGTTGATTTTGATGAAGATTATGACAATTTCTCAGTCTCTGATGGTGTAAACTGACATGGGGATAGAAGGAAGCTGATAAGTGGATCACTACAACATTTTGTCCGTACAGCTACGCCAAAAAAAAGCGTAGCTAGATGCAAAAAAACCGTTGCATTTTGTTACCAAAACGGTTTTGCCACCGTGGCAAACCGAGGCGTTGTGTTTGCCTTCCGCAACGCCTTTTTATTACAAACGGCAATGGCTTGCATAAATCCGTAGGCTTAAGACCCTTTACATAACGGTTTTTAAATTTTTATAAAGAATGCTTTTTCGTCGTTGCCATTAAAAAAACGTAGCAAATTCTCCGTTTTTCAAGAACCTTTTTACTGGATATCACAACGGTTGTGAACCATGGAGGTTATGAAAACCGTACTCATAGATGGTTATCTCAACGGTTGTGGACCGTGAAGGTTAAGATAACCGTTCTCAAAGATATACTATCAATAACTATCTTCATAAGTTACCACAACGTTTCTCACTGTTGGGACAAAGAAAGGTTTTTTTTTATTGTAATATTTTGTTCGACAAATTGATTGCTCTTAATAGTACAATAATCTTTGGACAACATTTTACATGTAATAATATCTCAAATTAAATGATTATATAACAAAAATACTTGTCAAATATATATCAAGATTACATTGTTGAAAATAAAATGCTTGGGTAATATTTAATGAATAAGATAATATCATCTTTTATCACAATCAAAATAACATCTTCCACTTGACCAAAAAGAAATAACATCTTCAAATCTTGTGCTTCAAAATCTTTGAATTCTTCATCGATATCATCAATATTCATCTGCAAAATAAAAGTAAAGTGTTCAATAAATAATATATACAACATCCCCTTGTAAAAAACAAGGTCCAAAATGGTAAAAGAATCAAAGAACTCGACTAACAGATGCAGCCATCATGACACCACATTAACTCTATTTTTGTTCCCTAATTATTTTCTTCAAATTGGGTTTCAATCAACTATGTTCCTTGTAAACCATTGGTTGTTGTAACATTTAGCACAAGGGCACGAAATCTCTTTCCCATGGGATTTTCCATTGGTGTATGTATAGTCTAGAAAAAAAAATCAAGACCATTTGTGTACGCTACACTCTCTGCAGCTTTCATCCATTCCTTGTCCATCATTGGGTTTATGAGGAAGACTGCCATGTATGGAATAATTTGTAAACAGGATTCCAATACAAGACAAAATTCCTAATATTACGATCTGTTTACGTATCCGACACGAACATTCATTTTCGGTGTTTCTATGTATGCTATTAGTCGTATATATATATATATATATATATATATATATATAGACACACAGTGAGAGAGAAGACCAAAACACTAACATCGTTGATTAGTTTGAACGAAAATTGCAGATTGGGTACCGATTATATTGTAAATAGCAAAAATCAGATTAAAGAACAAAATCAAGAACATCAAACTTTAACAAAAGTAGACGAAAGTAAGAATACTGCATTGAACTTACCTAAAGGTTTATGAAATCATTGCTTATAGATTGAATTGTTTCAAAGACATCTGAAAATATGGGTAGTTGCCAAATCAACAAAAAAGTAATGGGGTAATGAAGAAATAAATGAGAGAAAACAACTACAAAATTACCTTAATTCTTGTTGAGTACTATTACCAATTCACTACTGTTGTTTTCACTAAATCTATCACTAAAATACATAGAAATTAGAGACTCCACAAACATATAGCTACAAAATAAACTAAGGTTTACAAAAGAAAAACATTGGAAAATAAAAATAAAAATGGTCTATATATGGAATACAGAGGAATTCAGGTCTATATATGTCACGACAGAAATAGGACATGACCAGGGCTCACACTATAATTATAGTTTGGCAAGTCTTAAATAGGCATAAACTGACATCACTAATAACAATACTAGAATTAATGGAACATATATTTTACAAGACTTTCTACTGAAAATTCAACAGAGTTACTCCTAAAGTATGGACTTTTCAAAATGATAAGACCCTGAACATAATCAACATAAAACATATTCAGACAAAACAAGGCCTAATTTAGGCTATAGTACTAGCTATAGTACCTCTTGTGTATGGTGTACCACTAAGGGTCCGTTTGGTTCGAGAGTTTTGGAGGGGAGGGGAGATTTTTAATTTAAAAAGTGTTTGGTTCAATTTTTAGAGGGGGGGGGGGGGGGAAAGGGGGGGGAGG